>ENA-OROE01001980-OROE01001980.1-human-gut-metagenome-genome-assembly--contig:-NODE-1980-length-11197-cov-2.345180_pt1 | contig 11197 bp, 7 predicted proteins | sample MGYA00242126_ERZ509044 | MGnify/ENA primary metagenome ERZ509044 (study PRJEB26280, sample SAMEA2338716) | human gut metagenome | biome: human gut; feature: human-associated habitat; material: faeces... | reverse complement strand
TGAAGCTAAGGAGAAATATATACCATATGTTATCGAGCCTTCACTTGGCGCAGACCGTGTAACATTAGCATTCCTCTGCTCAGCTTATGACGAAGAAGAACTTGAAGGAGGAGATGTAAGAACAGTTCTTCATTTCCACCCTGCAATAGCACCAGTTAAGATTGGTATTCTTCCACTTTCTAAGAAGTTAAATGAAGGCGCAGAAAAAGTATATGCAGAGCTTTCTAAGTACTATAACTGTGAATTTGATGACAGAGGTAATATCGGAAAGAGATACAGAAGACAGGATGAGATTGGTACACCATTCTGTATCACATATGATTTTGATTCGGAAGAAGATGGTGCTGTAACTGTAAGAGATAGGGATACAATGCAGCAGGAAAGAATAAAGATAGCAGATCTTAAGGCATATTTTGAAGATAAGTTTAGATTTTAATTAATAAAAGAACAGAATTTAAATCGATAATTAAAAGGAAAGAATTATGCTGTGTACTAAATGTGGTCAGGAATATGAGGGCAGTCAGTGCCCAAGATGTGACGGACCTGTCATATTAGTTAACAATAGTGATTATCTTGCCAGAAGAAAAGCATATGAAGAGAAGCAGGCTTTGAAAGACAGGTCTGCTTCTTCTGATAAAAAAGAGAAATCACCAGGAGACTATGGACAGGAATTAGTTAAGCGCGTGCAGAAAAGAACAAGTCAGAATAAAAGAAAAAATGATACGGGCAGACAGAATAGAAATAACAATATGAAAGCCGGCGAGGATACTAAGGAACACTCAAAGGTAAGAATTGCACGCCGCAAAGTGAACAAAAGAATGAAAATGATAGCTGCGCTGATTGTGGTTCTGATAATTACAGGGGCGGCAGCATTTGGAATATACAAGCTTGCAACAAAGAAAAATTATGCTCTTTATGTAAGTTATAATGGAAAGATATATGATATTGCGGGTTTGGACAGTAATTATGTGTGCGATGAAAAAAATGCTATATTTGCATCTGACAGCAAGACATTTTATACACCAGAGTGGCCGGAACAGATTGATTCTGACAAGAATATTTTAAGTGTTGCAAGTGATAATGGAAGATATTTTGTCACTGTGACTTATGATGAAAATAAAACATCCAGAAAATATTCCATGTATATATGGAATAAAGATGAGTGTGTTCTTGTTACAGAGGATGATCTTCAGAAAGAAATTGTGTATATATCTAATGATGGTAAGGTAATATATACGAATAATAATGTTATCAATGATGAAGGCTCAACGAATGGCACAAGTCTTGCAATGAGCAGTATTATGGAAGTTAAAAAACATTCAGAGGCACAGACAACGCTGATAGAAGGAAACCTTAATAAGGCATATGTATATGAAGCAAAGCACATAATAGTATGTCTTACAAATGCAGGATCATTGTATACATATGACTATGAGCGTAAAGAAAAACCAGTGACAGTTGCTGATACAGTTATGCAGATATGGCCGGCATCCGAGAATACATCAGGCGTATATACAGGTAATGCGGACAGCCTTAATACAAGAAAAGATGTTGATGCTTTTCTGTATTCCAAGTCAGATGGGGTGTATTATTATTCCTGTAAGGATGCAGCAGTACATAAAATTGATAAGAAAACTGATACGGATGCAGATTATATAATTGATAAGAATAATTCTCTTATATACAGATTATCAGGTGCTACACTTACATCAGCCTTATATAAGGATGGTAAGACAGGAGATTATATTGATATAGATTCAATGACTAAGGAGAAGAATTATATATACAATTCTGCCAGTGGTGAAATTGTATATGTAAATGCAGATAACCGGTTAAGAGTTATTGATAATAATAAAATCACTGATATCGCTTCTGATGTAAATGCAGGTTCATTATCAAAGGTGTATAATAAAAGCAAGGCGATAACATATATAGCAGATAATAACCAGTATTATATGAATAGTATTAAAGAAAAGGCAGTACTTATATTTAAAGCAGATTCAAATACAAGCACGCAGGGAACACATTTCTATAAGAACAGAATATATTCATATGATTCTGATAACATACTGTATTCTAATACACTTAAAGGCAATAACAGCAGTCAGATTGGATATGTTGACAGGCTGTGGCTTGGAACAGAACTTAAATAAATGTTTTGTGGATAAGGAATTGATTATGGATTTATTTGAATACATGAGGGAAAACAATAAGAACAATGAGTCTCCGCTTGCGATGAGATTACGACCAGAAACTCTTGAGGAGATGGTTGGACAGTCGCATATAGTTGGTAAAGATAAACTGCTTTACAGGGCTATTAAAGCTGATAAGCTAAGTTCAGTTATTTTTTATGGACCGCCGGGAACAGGAAAAACTACACTTGCAAGAATTATAGCCAATACAACGAGTGCAGAGTTCTGTCAGGTTAATGCGACAGTAGCAGGCAAAAAAGACATGGAAGAGGTTGTTGCAAAAGCAAAGGACAATCTTGGAATGTATGGAAGAAAAACGATACTTTTTGTAGATGAGATTCATAGATTTAATAAAGGTCAGCAGGATTATCTGTTACCTTTCGTTGAGGATGGAACTATAATTCTTATTGGCGCGACCACGGAGAATCCATATTTTGAAGTAAACGGGGCTTTAATATCAAGGTCAATAATATTTGAGTTGAAGCCTCTTGAAAAAGACGATATAAAGACAATAATAAAAAGAGCTGTATATGACGAAAAGAAAGGTATGGGGAGTTATAAGGCGGTAATAGATGATGATGCACTGGAGTTCTTAGCTGATATATCCAATGGGGATGCAAGAAATGCACTTAATGCCGTAGAGCTTGGTATACTTACGACAGACAGGTCAGAGGATGGATTTATCCATATAGACATTGAGACAGCGCAGGAATGTATCCAGAAACGTTCAGTCAGATATGATAAAGAGGGCGATAACCATTATGATACAATATCTGCATTTATTAAGAGTATGCGAGGATCAGATCCGGATGCTGTAAGCTATTATCTTGCCAAAATGTTATATGCAGGTGAAGATATAAAATTCATTGCCAGAAGAATTATGATATGTGCAAGTGAGGATGTAGGCAATGCGGATCCTAATGCATTGCAGGTGGCAGTTGCTGCAGCACAGGCTGTTGAAAGGATAGGAATGCCTGAAGCACGGATAATACTTAGTCAGGCAGCACTTTATATTGCCACTGCGCCTAAGAGCAATTCGTGTATTATGGCAATTGATAAGGCAATGGATGTGGTTAAAAATTCAAAGACTGCGCCTGTGCCTGTACATTTGCAGGATGCACATTATAAAGGAAGTGCAAAACTTGGACATGGAATAGGATATAAATATGCACATGACTATCCTAATCATTTTGTAAAACAGCAGTATCTTCCTGATGCATATGTGGATGAGAAATTTTACGAACCATCTGATATGGGATATGAGAAGGACATTAAGAAACATTTGGAGAAGATTAATTCGGAGGCATAGTTTTCAATGAGGGATTACATTAACAGACTATCAAGAGGTAAATCAATTATTGAAGTTCCTAAACTGACATTTGAGAATGAGCAGGCAGCAATGAATGTTTCCTGTGATAAATGTACAGAGGGGAACTTTAATTTTACTGCTTCCATACAGACGGCGGGAATGGTGTATTCAGACAATGAAAGAGTTAATGTAATTACAAAGAGTTTTAATGGAACTGATATAGATATCAGTTATACTGTCAATGCTGAAGGAATAGAGGAGAAGAATGATATAGAAGGCTGCTTTACGATAGTCAGTAATGCAGGAGAAAAGGTTATCCCATATGTATTTACATGTGAACCGGAAACTGTTAAAAAGCCAGAGCCAGAGCAGGATGCCTCTATTAAAGTAGAAACAGGGCAGATAAGAATTAATGTATCTGATGAGAAGTATGAAGATACAATTGTGATTGAAAAAATCGGACATGGAACAACAGAGGTAAGTATATATTCTGAGGCACCATTTATTAAAATCGGGAAGGCTTCTATAGGTGATAATGAATTTATTGGAGACAGATATAAGCTTGAATATATCCGGAGAAGCTGCATGCTGGTAATAACTATGCATACATATGTATCGATACATTTAAGCAGCATTTTAAGGTGCCTGTGGCTGTTTCGTCAGCAGTAACTGAAGATGAAACAAATGATAATCGGTATGATTTAAGACTGGAAAATAAAAAGGCAGTTGAAGGACTTACAAAATGTTACCTTGATTTTAGAATGAAAAAAATCAAGAAGGAAAAATGGATTTCTGAATCGTTACAGATTATTGACAGGATAAGAGGAATCAGGGGAAATGATCCGTTTTATGATATAGCGCAGGTACAGCTTTTTGCAATGTCAGGAAGAGAAGAAGAGGCATCCGGTATGATGGAACTTCTTAAGAAAGACATAATTGGCAGAATCGGTGACGATGTGGAAATGTATTGCTACTTTCTTTATGTTTCAACTTTAATAGTAAAGTCAGAAGAATATACAGAACAGGTTAATAAACAGGTAAGAAAATTTTTTGAGAACGGGTATGATACATACAGATTATTATGGCTGCTTTTTTATCTGAACTCAGATACAGAAAACAATAAGAGCATAAGGCTTGTCAGAATAAAGGATATTGTTAATGACGGATGTACAAGTCCTGTTATATATCTTGAAGCAATAAATATATTAAACGCTCAGCCGGTTCTTTTAAGAGTACTTAATAAATTCGAAATAAAGGTTATTAATTTCGGATGCAGATATGGAATTATTAATGAAAAGCTCGCTTTGCAGATTGCGGATGTGGCTTTATCTGAAAAGAATGGGTCATATGAACTGGTGTCAGTATTAAAGAAACTAAATGACAGGTTTGAAAGTGACGAAATTCTTACAGCTCTTGTTTCTCACATGATAAGACTGGGACTTACAGGTGAACAGTATTATGAGGTGTATGAGCTTGGAGTACTCAGGGGACTGAGAATTACAAGATTATATGAGTTCTATATTGCCAGTATGAAAAAGGATGTTGAAAGACAGCTGCCAAAGATTGTTCTTATGTATTTCTCATATGATAATACCCTGATGGGGCTGGATAAAGCTTTTTTGTATGCAAATATAATAAGAGGCAGGTATAGTTATTACAAAGACATATATGCCTGCTACGAAAAGAATATTGAAATATATATATATGAACAATTGAAAGCAGGAAATATTAATGAATATCTTGAAATATTGTATAAGTCATTGTTAGAATCACAATTAATAACAGAGGAAACTAATGATTTCATATGCAGACTTAGATACATATATAAGATAAATTGCTTTAGCAATTATGTTACAGGTATAGAAGTCTGGCATAACCAGCTTAAAGATAAATGTGATTATGAACTTATGGGAACGCAGTGCTACATATACATGTATAATCCTGATGCAGTTGTTGGGTTCAGATGTTGTGATGGCAGGGTAAGAAATTCTGGTGTTGATTACGAGATAGAAAAAGTCTTTGATGAAGAAGAATATAAAGAAGTATTTGAAAAATGTGATGATACGTTGAGCAAAGAAGCAGGTATACTTGTAAGCCGTGCATGCAGGCTTCATAAGAAGCAGATATTTAATGATCAGACACTGATGTGCTATAAGAATGTTAAAAAGCTTGAAGGTGTTAATGATTCATTCAGACAGACAATTAATTCGTGGATGATAGATTATTACCGGAAACATTATGAACTGGATGATTTCTGGCATGAGTATCCATTTGTTGATACAGACGGATTGTTGTCGGAGGATGCAAAGAATCTTATAGAAATACTTATAGACTCATCCATGTATTCGCAGGCATATGAGCTTGTGAGCATATATGGATGCAGCCGTGTAGCTGTTACAAGGCTTCTTAAAATGACAGATTATATTCTTAATAATGTATCAGATGAGCATAACGAAGTTATAGATGAGATTACAGCATATATGTTCAGGGAGCATATATACAATGAATCAGTTCTTTCATACATGTCCGAATTTTTCAATGGTCCGAATGAGGACATGTATGAAGTGTGGAAGGCAGGATTAAACTATGGAGTTAATGTGACACATTTGTCAGAAAGGCTACTTGCCCAGATGATGTATACCGGAGTACATAGTGGAAGATTTACGGAAGTATTTTCAGATTATTATGGTAAGATACCCGATATGCTGATTGTTAAAGCATATCTTTCATATAATGCGCAGCTTTACCTGATAAGACAGAAGAAAGCTAACGATATTGTATTCAGGGTAATGGATGAATGCATTGAAGATGGAACAGGACTTCCTGAGTGCTGTTATGTGGCATGGCTTAAAAATATTTCTAAAAATACTGCTGTTCTTGATGATGAAAAGAAGAAAAAATATGCACAGAAAATTTTAAATGAGCTGTGTGAAAATGACAGAATATATGCGTTTTATAAGAAATTTAACAGGGTGCTTGACATACCATATAATGTTATAGGAATTACAGTTCTTGAGTGTATTGCGGAACCGGAAAGCAAGGTTACAGTAACCTATACTTTAAATGATGACAAACAGCAGCATACACAGATTATGAAGTCAAATGACTGGGGAATATATACATGCAGGTTTAATCTTTTCTATGGAGATGTGCTTGATTATAATTATACGGTTACAGGTAGCAGGCAAGAAAATGTGTCTGAGAATTATAATTTAAAATATGAGGAAGTAAGTCCCGATACTGTAAGTGGCAGATTTGATGCAATTAATGACTGCCTTGCAAGCAGGCAGTTACATGATATGGCTACATTAAAGAAGCTTATGCGCAGTTATAGTGTGGAAGAGTATGTAAGTAAGCAGATGTTTAAAATTGTGAAATAAGGAGACAGGGATGGAGCAGAATGGTGGTCTTATAGCAGGAATAGATATAGCCGAGAGAACAATTCAGGCTGGAATATATGACAGTGAAAAATGTGTTATAAGAACTGTGAATTTACTTCCGGAGGGAAAAGAAAAACAACCGGATGAAGTATACCCTGTCAATAAGCTGGTAGCAGAGTGTTTAAGACTGTCTGATGAAAGCAGAATACAAAGTGTATGTATAACAACATCAGATTTTCAGATAGATGAGCTTAACAGAATGCGGGATGAGCTTGAGAAAGCAGGCATACCAAGGGATAGATGGCAGATAATAAGCAAAGCAGAGAGTTTTGCTTATTATGCATACAGCCAGAAGAGGGAGCTTTATTCATCCGGTGTTGCGATTTTTGATTATGGCAGTAATGGCATTAAATGTGATATGCTGGCTATAAGAAAAAAGGATAATAATAATTATCTGTTGCAGGAAAGTACACAATATTCGTCAGAAGCGGTATGTGCAGCTGCAGATATAAGAAATATTGATGGGATTGAGAATGAGCTTTGCAGCATGGCAGAAGAATATTTTGCTAAAAGACCTGTTTCGTCAGCATACCTTACGGGAGCCGGGTTCAATGTTGAAAAGCTTCCACCTAAATTTGCAAAATTAATGGTAACAAGAAGAAAAGCATTTGTTGGACAGAACCTGTATTGTAAAGGGGCCTGCCTGGGTGCAATAGAGGCAGTTAAGCCAAGAATATTTACAGATGTAACGATGCTTCTTGATAATCATGTAAAGTATGGAATTGAAACAGATATCGTCCAGTATGGAAAGAATAAAAGGTTCAGAATAATCAGACCCGGAATGAACTGGTATATGGCAGACAGGACGATGGAGTATATACTTGATGATTTAAGAAAGATAACACTAAGAATCATAACACCAGATAACAGATATTATGATGAAGTCATTGATATAAGTGAAATTCCATTCAGGGAAGGAATGACAACGCGGATATCAATGAATGTTAAATTCATGAGTGCAGACAGATGCCTTATAAGTATCAAAGATATGGGATTCGGGGAATTATTTAAAAGCTCTGGAAAAGTTATTTATAAGGAACTTGAATTTGCTAATGAATAAATGTGGATAAATACACGGAATGGAGAACATAATGGGGAAAATGATTCTGTGCAGAGGAAGGCAGACTGATAAACCTCTTGTGATAGAGGGAACAGGTATGCGGCTGTATACTGCTGAAGAACTTTGCTACTACATTTATAATAATATATACCTTATTGGTCAGGATTTCATTAACGGCAGACTTATAGAGTTTCTAAGGCAGACGGGTGAGGAAGAATTATCGGAACGCATAAGAAGCCTGAATGAAAAAAAGGCGGGGCTGGCGGAGATGCTTGTTACTATTCTCAAAACAGTCGATTATTATTCGGTGTCTGATATTGAGAAATTACGCGAAACACTGAATACGCTTGGTAGACAGAATGTGTGTGAGAGACTAAAGTCGCGTGGCGATGGTTATCTTGCGAACGAGTGCTTTTTTAGTGCTGTCAAATGCTACGAGAGCATAATAAATGAATATAAGGGAAATGGTCTTTCAGGTTCGGAGTATGCTAAAGTGTATCATAATCTTGGAACAGCTTATGCAAGAATGTTTATGTATAAAAAAGCTGTAAAGTATTATGATGAAGCCTACGCAATAGGACAACATGAGGAATCCAGAAAATGCAGCATAGCGGCAGGCATGCTGGCAGACAGAAACAGTGGACCTGTTAATGTGGATGCCACAGAAGACGAATATGTAATAAACAGAGAAATAGAAACATTGATGGATAATGCCAGATATAGTGATGAATACAGGCAGATTGAACAGATTGAGGCTTTAAAGCAGCAGGGAATGATGAAAGAGTTTAATAATGCTATTGATTCTGAACTGGTTAAATGGAAAAATGATTACATGAAATATAGTAAGACATTTTAGAGAGTGTGTGGTTATATATGGGAATATTTAAAAAGAAAAAGAGAGATTATGGATATGGTTATTCTAACACTCTTGAAAAAATGATTCTTGAAGATGATGCGCCTGATGATGAAAAAGAAAAAATAAAAAGTACACATGCAATAGAATTGTATGAAGCATTTGACAAGGTCAGAGAAAAAAAAGAAAAGAATAATAAAGTTGAGGGTAAGCCGGATTACGAAACAAGAAAAAGACAGGAAAAGAGTAAGCTGGAGGAAGAAAAGTATGACCATCTTCTAAACAGTGTACAGGCACAGACATTAATACAGGCTGTTGAGAAAAATTATGGAACAGATATCAGTAAAAAGGATGAATCACAGGATGCAGAGATAATTAATGTCAGGAAGCTTGGAACACATGATATGGAAGTATATGTAAAGCAGCAGTGTGACATAATGGAAGAAGCAGCTGAACATATAGAAAATGTAAAGGCAGAGTATGAAGCCGTAACAGAAGAATTCAATGATATCCAGCTGATAGACGAGGCTCCTCAGGATATTAAGAATAAGATAATATCATGTGCTGAAATTATTGACAGTATGATGGTTGACCGGAGAATATTAAAGTCAACAGAACATAAACTTTCCAATTCAGCATACAGAAGAATGGAAACATTTGAAGATGAAATACCATCTGGAATTAAGCTGATGCAGGCACAGGAAGAATATTATGATGCAGTTAAGCAGGATTTAAGGGTTCTTGAAGGAGAAAGAATGAATCTGAGACTTGAATCCAAAGCACTTGTTAAACGGCAGTTACAGATAAGGTCACTTGCCAGAACAGCATTTGCTGCAATGGTTGTAGTTTTTATCATATTCATAGTATCTATGGCAATTGTTGAAAATGATGAGGAAACAGCATTTTTTATAGTGATTTCTTTACTTGCTGCGATACTTGCTGTTGGAATGTTTGCGATACTTAAGGTGACAGAGCGGAACGTGCTTGTTACAGAAATTAAACTAAATAAAGCGACAGGACTTCTTAATAAAATAAAAATTAAATATGTTAATGCGGCGAACACGCTTGATTATGAATATTCTAAATATGGTGTTAAGAGCGCATATGAGCTTGAAAACAAATATAAACTATATGAGGAAATGAAGGCAGAACAGAGCAGAATGCTGGATATGACATCATCACTTAACAGTGCTGAAAACGATCTTGAAAGTATACTCAGAAAGCTGGGACTGAGTGACCCTCATATATGGTTTGGAAGGGTTAAGGCATTTATCAATCCTAAGGAAATGGTAGAGGTAAGGCATGAGTTAAACACTAGAAGATATAAATTAAGACAGCAGATTGAATATAATGAAAAGCGTATAGAAGAGGCAAAGAGTAATATTAAAAATGCTACATTGTCTAATCCTGAACACAGTGATGGAGCTATGCGCGTAATAGAAATGTACGAGAAGAGACATTCACGGGTTGCAAAATAAAATCGATATGTTACAATAAACAGTGGCTTTTTACGCATATGAATGATAAAAAGCGAAAGAAGTATGGAGGCTATAAGGATGAAAGAAAGACTTGAAGCAATTAGAGAAAGAGCTTTAGCACAGATTAATGAAACTGATTCGCTTGATAAACTGAATGATATCAGAGTCGCTTTCCTTGGAAAGAAGGGTGAACTTACAGAAGTACTTAAAGGTATGAAGGAAGTTGCACCAGAAGACAGACCTAAGGTCGGTCAGATTGTTAATGAGACAAGACAGGCAATTGAAGAAGTATTAGATAAGGCTAAGACAGAATTAGCTGCCAAGAAGAGAGAACTTCAGTTAAAGAGTGAAGTAATAGATGTTACTCTTCCATCTAAGAGGGATGAGTTAGGACATAAGCATCCTAATACACTTGCATTAGAAGAAATCCAGAAGATATTCATCGGAATGGGTTATGAAGTAGTTGATGGACCAGAAGTTGAGTACGATTACTACAACTTTGAGGCACTTAACATACCAGCCAACCACCCGGCTAAGGATGAACAGGATACATTCTACATCAATGATAAGATAGTACTCCGTACACAGACTTCACCTGTTCAGGCAAGAGTTATGGAGAAGGGCAAGCTCCCTATCAGAATGATTTCTCCTGGACGAGTATACAGAGCTGATGAAGTTGATGCTACACATTCACCATGCTTCCATCAGGTAGAAGGTCTTGTAATTGATAAGGGAATCACATTTGCAGACCTTAAGGGAACTTTAGCAGAATTCGCTAAGGAGCTTTTCGGACCTGATACTAAAGTTAAATTCAGACCACATCATTTCCCATTCACAGAGCCTAGTGCCGAGATGGATGTAAGCT
>ENA-OROE01001975-OROE01001975.1-human-gut-metagenome-genome-assembly--contig:-NODE-1975-length-11229-cov-1.860032_pt1 | contig 11229 bp, 8 predicted proteins | sample MGYA00242126_ERZ509044 | MGnify/ENA primary metagenome ERZ509044 (study PRJEB26280, sample SAMEA2338716) | human gut metagenome | biome: human gut; feature: human-associated habitat; material: faeces... | reverse complement strand
GGCGTCGACCGTGTCGGTGGTATCGACACCGCGCACGCGGCTCAGATCAGCTGCCTCGCCCTCAAGACCCCACAGGCCGGCGAGTGCGATGATCTCGGAGGCGTTGCCGCGTACGATGGCGGGCTTGTACTGCTTGAGCTCGTTTACCAGCTGGGTTCGCAGGCTACCGATGCCCAGGCCCACCGGATCGAGCACCCAGGGCTTGCCGGCGTCGTGTGCCGCCTTGGCCGCGCGGGGAATCGTCTGCTCGTAGATGGGGAAGAGCGTGCCCATGTTGAGATAGATGGCGCCGCCGCCGGCAACGAGCGCCTCGCCTTCGTCGGGCAGATAGACCATGGCGGCCGAACCGCCTACGGCGAGCTGAGCATTGGCGACAAAGTCGATCGTCACCGTGTTGGTGATGGAGCCGGCCATCGGATTGGTGGCGCGAATCTCCTCCACGGCCTTGACCACATTTTGCTTAAGCTGTTCCGAATCGATCACTGCACATGCCTCCTTGGCATAGAAAAGGGGCGCTGTGCATAGACAGCGCCCCTGTAAAGGCGGCATGCTCCCTACGCCAGCATTAACTGACAGGTTCAAAGGATTGGGCCCCATGCCCTCTCAGCCTTGTGGTTTGCACCGCCGGCACTCCCGCATCGAATCTGTTGTTCCCTATACTAGCGCACCTGCCAAAAAGGGACAGGTTTATTTTGGCAGGTCGTTACAATAGGTAGGACCGATACGAATGGGGGCCTTATGATTAAACTTGTGCTGACCGATATGGACGATACGCTGATTCCAGCCGGGCATGACGGCGCCAGCGACTACGCCATCGAGGGCATTCATGCCATGCAGGCGGCGGGTCTGCACTTTGGTCCGGTTTCGGGCCGTCAGCCGTCCGCGATGGGCTGGATGTTCCGCAATTGCGTCGAGTGCTTCTCGACCGGCGCGTTCTGCAACGGCCAGGTAATGTTTGTCGACGGTCAGGCGGTCGCTTCGCGCGCGACCGACAACGCCGCCCTTATGCGCTTGGCTGACTATTTGGAGCAAGAGACCGACGATACGTACCTGAAGGTCTACAGCCTGGGCGATGACTTTTGGGGTAACGATGCCTACTGCGTGACGAGCGACCCCGAGCGCGTACGCCGCGCCATGGAGTCGGGCGGCAACGCGTGGCTCAAGGGCGAAGAGGCCCCGTGCCGTCCTGTTGTCGATGATGCCCCGGTGTTCAAGGCGAATATCTGGAGTGCCCGTTCACGTGAGGAGCTCGTGGAGCTACGCGAGCGCGTTGCCGCCGAGGTGCCGGAGCTCTCGCTTGTGTTTCCCAACAACCGCGTGCGCCTGTTTGACATCCTTCCGGCCGGTTGGGACAAGGGCCGCGCTGCGCTGGAGCTTGCGCGCGCTTTGGACCTGACGCTCGACGAGGTGGCCGTGTTCGGTGATTCCGATAACGATCTGCCCATGATCGATGCCGTTCCCAACTCCGTTGCAGTCGCCAATGCCAACGAGGCTGTCACGGCTGCCGCGCGCTGGCATATCGGCGCTGCGGCAGACGATGCGGTTGCCGGGGCTCTGCATCAGATTGCCGCCTGTGCCGCGACGGGGGAGATGCCGCCGTTTATGCGTCAGATGGATGCGACGGGTTTCGACGTCACGAACGTCTAGGGAGAAAGCTATGAAGCTTCAGCAGCTCAGGTATGTCGTCAAGGTTGCCGAATGCGGCAGTATCACCGAGGCCTCGCGCCGGCTCTTTGTGTCGCAGCCTTCGATTACCGCATCGATCCGCGATCTCGAAAACGAGATGGGTGTGCACATCTTTGAGCGCACCAACAAGGGCGTCATTGTGTCCGAAGAGGGCGAGACCTTCTTGGGCTACGCGCGACAGGTGCTTGACCAGGCCGATCTGCTCGAAGGTAAGTACAAGGGCGCGTCCGAGCAGGTGCCGCACTTTAGTGTGAGTTGCCAGCATTATTCCTTTGCCGTTAATGCGTTTGTCGATGTGATTCGTGAGTTTGATGCCGCGCGCTACGACTTTACCCTGCGCGAGGAGCAGACTCACGAGATTATTGAGGACGTCGCGCATATGAAAAGCGAACTAGGCATCTTGTACTTGTCCGAGCACAATCGCGAGGTTATCGAGCGCATGCTGGCGGCCAACGAGCTCGTGTTCGAAGGGCTCTTCTGCGCCACGCCGCACGTTTTTGTGTGTGCTGACCATCCGCTGGCGGGCCGCTCCAGCGTGACGCTCGAAGACCTCGAGGACTACCCATTTTTGTCCTATGAGCAGGGTAGCTACAATTCGTTTTACTATTCCGAGGAGCTGACCTCGACCTTTGAGCGCCGCAAGAATATCCGCGTGCGTGACCGTGCGACGTTGTTCAACCTGGTCATGGGCCTCAACGGCTACACGGTGTGTTCGGGCGTGATCAGCCATGAACTTAACGGCCCCGGTATTATCTCCATTCCGCTCGATGTAGACGAGTACATGGAGATCGGCATTATCACACGCAAAAATACGACGCTCACGCGCTATGGACAGGCCTATATCGACGCGATTCGTCAACATATTTAGCCGCTGCGTTCTGCACGGGTCAAATCTCTTTATGGCAGTCCCAACTGATATAGGAAGCATCTATATCAAACTGTTATAAACGTATATTTTGCGATGGCTATATGAGCGCTCATACTTTGTCCCAGTAAAGCAACCAATGCAAAGGGAGATATCTATGAGTGCTTTAACCACGCTGAACGCGCCGTTTCGCGCCGATATCGTCGGCAGTTTTCTTCGTCCTCAGGCCGTGAAGGACGCCCGTGCCGCCTACGCCGCGGGCACGCTTGATGACGACGGCCTTAAGGCCGTCGAGGACGATGCCATTCGCGATTTGGTGGCAAAGCAGAAGGCCGCCGGCCTGCAGGTCATCACCGATGGTGAGTTTCGCCGCAGCTACTGGCACCTCGATTTTATGTGGGGCCTTAACGGCATTGAACGCCGTACCTCGCGTACGGGTTATATGTTCCACGACGAGGAGACCACAGCCGACACCGCAGTGGTAACCGGCCCCATTAGCGGCGAGAACCATCCGTTCGTCGAGCACTTTAAATTTGTCAAGGTGCTCGAGGGGGAGGGCCAGGTCGCGCGGCAAACCATTCCGGCGCCGATCCAGACGTTCTCCGAAGTCACGCTCGACCGCTGCGACGGCCAGCAGGAGAGCCTGCGCGCTGTCTATAAGACCGATGAGGAACTTGCCGACGCCATCGCAGCCGCTTATCGCACGGTGCCGACCTGTACGCAGCAGGCTGCCGCAACATCCAGTTTGATGACTGCACCTGGGGCATCTACTGCGATACTGACTTTGTGTCCAAGACCGGCATGAGCCCGGTCGACCTGCAAAAGGTAAGCGAGCTGGGCGTGGCGCTCAACAATGCCGCCATCGCGGACAAGCCCGACGATCTGGTCATCAACACGCATGTGTGCCGCGGCAACTACCACTCCACCTATGCCTTCGAGGGCGGCTATGACCCCATCGCGCCGTATCTGTTCGCAAACGAGGATGTCGACGCATTTTACCTGGAGTTCGATACGCCGCGCGCCGGCGGTTTTGAGCCGCTGAAGTACGTTGCCCCCGGCAAGAAGGTCGTGCTGGGCTTGGTAACCACCAAGGCGGCAGAGCTCGAGAACGAGGATGTTATCGTCGAGCGCATCCGTGAAGCCGCAAAGTACGTGCCGCTCGAGAACCTGTATCTGTCGCCTCAGTGCGGCTTTGCCAGCTGCGAGATTGGCAACAAGCTGACCGAGGATGAGCAATGGGCAAAGATCGCGCTGGTCAAGCGCATTGCCGAGCGCGTTTGGAAATAGCGCTAGTGTTTGCAGGTGGCGGCGCGTGCGAGGCATAGTGTATCGCGTACAATGGTTCGGATCGTATCGTTCGGGCAGGTTATCCGATATGCCTGATCGCCCTTCCATTCGAAAGGACATCCATGTCCCAGTCCTCGACGCCCGCCGTCAGCGATGCCATCTACGACGCATCGTCGCTCGGCCGCCCGCGCATGTTCCTGCTCGGCCTACAGCACCTGTTTGCCATGTTTGGCGCCACCGTGTTGGTGCCCGTGCTCACCGGCCTCTCGGTATCGGCAACGCTTTTGTTTGCCGGCTTGGGCACGCTGCTGTTCCACTTCCTGTCGCGAGGTAAGGTGCCGGCATTTTTGGGCTCATCGTTTGCCTTTATTGCCGGTTATGCCGCAATCGCGCCCAACGGCGAGACCGAGCTTTTGCCCTACGCCTGCCTGGGCGTAGCTTGTGCCGGTCTGCTCTATCCGGTGCTGGCGGCCCTGTTCCGCGCGTTTGGCGCCAAGCGCGTTATGCGCTTCTTCCCGCCGGTGGTGACTGGCCCCATCGTCATTTCGATCGGTCTGATCCTGGCGAGCTCCGCTATTGCTAACTGCCAGACCAACTGGCTTGTGGCTGTTATTGTGCTCGTCATCTGCAACATCTGGGGCCGCGGTATGGTCAAGATCGTGCCGATTTTGCTGGGCGTTGTGGTGAGCTATGCCGTTGCGGCTGCGCTCGGCGAGGTTGATTTCTCGGGCGTTGCCGCCGCTCCGTGGGTCGGTCTGCCCATCGTGTGGGACAACACCGTGTTTGCACTCTTTGGGCCGCAGTTCGATAGCGGTCTTGCCACGACGGCCATCATCACCATCATGCCGCTGGCCTTCGCGACCATGATCGAGCATATCGGCGATATCTCTGCTATCGGTTCGACTTGCGAGCGCAACTACATTGCCGATCCCGGTCTGCATCGCACGCTGCTCGGCGACGGCCTTGCCACGATTCTGGCTTCGCTCTTTGGCGCTCCGGCCAACACTACGTATGGTGAGAACACCGGCGTGCTCGCCCTGACGCGCGTGTTCGACCCGCGCGTAATTCGAATTGCCGCGTGTTGCGCCATCGTGCTTTCGTTCTGCCCCAAGTTCGCGGCTGTCATTGCGGCCATGCCGGCGTGTGTGATCGGCGGTGTGTCGCTCGTGCTCTACGGCATGATCAGCGCTGTGGGTGTCCGCAACCTCATCGAGAACCAGGTCGATTTCCAGAACAACCGCAACGTGCTGGTTGCCGCGCTGGTGCTCGTGCTTTCGCTCGGCATCGCGTACAGCACCGCCGGCGCCATCGTGTTGGAGCTGGGCGGCGTGACGATTTCGCTTTCAGGCCTTGCCGTGGGCTCGCTGGTGGGCATTGTGCTCAACGCCATCCTGCCCGGTAATGACTTTGAGTTCGATACTTCCGAGCTTGAGGAGACTGCTGAATAGTAGCTGCGTTCAGCCAAATTAAAAATGGCGTCCATGCGTATGTACGCGTGGACGCCATTTTTAATGCGCCAGTATCCAGTGGATGCCGCGCGCCATGCGCAGGTCAGTTTGGGCAAAGTGATTGCCGGGGTTGAGCTCCAGCGTTGTTGGAACGTCACGCTCGATAAACAGCTCTTCCATCGCGCGCGTATCGTCGAGCACGTGCCGCATCATGCGGTTGGGCGTCTTGGTTTCCTTTTTACCGAGTGAAAGATAGGCGGCGTCGGGCGTAGCTGTCATCGTGCGCTCGCGCGCGTAGTCGATAAAGCCGGGGAACCACAGCGACCCCGACGCACTCGCCGCGCGCTCAAAGACATCTGTTTGCCAAAGTGCCCACAGTGAAAAAAGACCCGCCAACGAGTAGCCGGCAATGCCGCGCCAGGTGGGCGGGCAGGGAAGTGATGATTCGACCTCTGGGATCATCTGCTTCAACAACTCGTCAAGAAAACCAGCAGCCTGTCCACCAAAGGGCTCGGCATCTCGTATAGTTCCCTCACATTCCCAGGGGCTCAGCTCGCGATTCCAATCGAGCCCTCCAATGGCGACAAGGGTGAATGGCGGGCAGTCGAGCTCTCGGCAGCGCTTGTAGACTTCACTACCGTCGCCCATAACCACGGGGAGGTAGATGACGGGCGCGCCTTCCACACACTCTGAATAAACGGTTATCTGCTTATGATGCGCTTCCAAGGCAGGCTTCTCTCGGTGTTGTGATATTGACAGCCTCAATTGTCGCACGCTGGCACGGGGGCAGACGCTAAAAGAAAGGCGCGGAGCCGCTCGATGCGACTCCGCGCCTTGTTGTTTTGCTTTGGCAGACTATGCCGCTACGCCACGAAGAAGTAGACGAGGAAGGCGAGGGCTGCGATCCACATGAGCGGCTTGATCTTGGAGGCCTCGCCCTTAAAGAGCGCGACGACCACGTAGGCGATAAAGCCCAGGCCAATGCCGGCAGAGATGGAGTAGGTGAAGGGCACGCCGGCGACAATCATGAACGCCGGGAAACCCTGCGACACGTCGGACCAGTCGATCTCGGAGGCCTCGCTCATCATGAGGTAGCCGACGTAGACCAGAGCACCGCAGGTGGCGGCACTGGAAACGATGGTGACGATGGGGGAGAAGAACGCGGCGAGAATGAACAGCACGCCGGTGGTGACGGAGGTGAGGCCCGTGCGGCCACCGTCGGCAGCGCCAGAGGTGGACTCGACGAAGGTGGTGATGGAGGAGACGCCCATAAAGCCACCGGCAGCAGCGGCCACGGAGTCGACGACCAGGATGGGGCGGATGTCCTCGACATTGCCGTCCTCGGTCAAGAACTCGCCCTGCTTGGCGACGGCCATCGCGGTGCCCATGGTGTCGAAGAAGTCGCTCATGAGCAGCGAGAAGGCAACGACGAGCAGCATCGGGTCGGTCAGAACCTTCACGATGGCCATGTTGCCATCAGCGGTGCTGGCAAACGGGGCGCCAAAGGTCGAGAAGTCGAGCGGAGCGATGAGGCCCTCGGGCGCATGGGTGACGCCCAGCGGGATACCGGCGATAACGGCGATGATGATGCCGATGAGCAGCGAGCCCGGCACGTTGCGGGAAGCCAGGGCAACCGTCACGACGATGGAGATGATGCCGACGATAAAGGTGGGGGAGGCGATGTCGCCCAGGCCGACGAGCGTACCGGCGCCAGCGGTGATGATGCCGGCGTCGCACAGGCCGATCATGGCGATGAACAGGCCCAAGCCAACCGAGATGGCGTGGCGCAGGACCACGGGGATGGCGTCCATAATGGCCTCGCGCAGGCCGCACAGGACGAGCAGCAAGATGACGATACCCTCGAGGAAGATAACGCTCATGGCAACGTGCCAGTCGCCGCCGCACATGGTGGTGGCGATGCCCGCGATCATGGCGTTGATGCCCAGACCCGACGCGCAGGCGAGCGGGCGGTTTGCGAAGATGCCCATGCAGATGGTCATGATGCCGGCGCCCAGGCAGGTGGCGCAGGCGAGCGCTCCCGCATCGATGCCGGCGCCCGAGAGCACCGCAGGGTTGACGGCGATGATGTAGGCCATCGCCAGGAATGTTGTCAGTCCAGCGCGAAGTTCGGTCCCGATTGTGGACTTGCGCTCGCTGACGTGAAAAAGTTCGTCCATGCATACCCTTTCCTTGTTCGGCCCCGAGTTTAGGCCGATTGACACGAACGTTCTCACTATAGCCCCTTTACGACGCTGTTGTTCCTCGCATGTTGATGTTCGGCGCTTTGTAGCAGACGGGCGGTATTTTCCGTATGAAAATGTGTGGGTACCGTATACTTAAGCAGTTACAACGACCCCTATGGAGGAACGTATGATTAAAGAGCTCTGCCACGACGAGGCTATTCTGTCCCAGCGTTGCGAGGTCGCGACCGTCGAGGACGAGTCGGTGGCACAGGACCTGATCGATACCATCAAGTCGCTCGACGATGCCGGCTGCCTTGCCGCCAACCAGATCGGCATCACCAAGAAGGTCTGCGTCTACCTGGACGATGCCGGCGAGCCCCATGTGCTCTACAACCCCCGTCTGGTGTTTGGCCTGGGTGCCAGCAAGATGGAGGAGAGCTGCCTGACGCACGAGGAGGTCACCAAGTCCACGCGCTACATCAAGTGCAAGGTTGCCTTTGACCAGATCGTCGACGGCAAGATGCGCGAGCGCAAGCAGGACTTCGTCGGCTTCGAGGCACAGATGATCCAGCATATGATCGACCACTGCCTCGGCAAGCTTGTCTAGGGTGACCACAGCACCACACCTCGCCGCTCACTCGTCGCTTGCGTACCATTAGTACGCGGCGCTCCTCGTTCGGGGCGATCTGTGGCACTGTGGCACCCTAGACCGACCTGTTAGGGTGACTTTATTACGTTCATATGTGGTTTTTGGTCCGGGCGTGACATTGTTGTCATGTCCGGGCTTTTGTGTTTAGCGCCTTTTTGTTTGGAGACAATGAAATTAGCAAGAACGTAAAGCTAGGAGGCGCTATGTGTACGAGTATTCGATTTACCGATAATTCTGGCCACATGTATCTGGGCCGCAATCTCGACTGGAGCTTTGACTACGGCCAACAGGTTCGCGTGATGCCGCGCGGGTTTCACATTCCGTATTCGTTTATCGACGACGCGACAGCGGCGCACGCGGTGATCGGTATGTGCATCGATTACAAGAACTACCCTATGTTCTTCGATTGCGGCAACGATGCGGGCCTCGCCGTGGCGGGTCTCAATTTCCCGGGTTATGCCGAGTATGCCGAGGACCCTGTCGACGGCAAGACCAATATCGCGGCCTATGAGTTCCCCCTGTGGGTGGCAGCGACGTTCTCGACGGTCGATGAGGTCGAGGCCGCGCTGCGCGACACGGTGATTGTCGCCAAATCTGCCGGAGAGGGGCTGGGCGTGTCGCTGCTCCACTGGATTATCGGCGACAGCCAGCGCAGCATCGTGGTCGAGATGATGGCTGACGGCCTGCATGTATACGACGATCCGGTCGACACCCTTGCCAACCAGCCGACCTTCCCGTGGCACATGGAAAACCTGCGCACCTATATCACCGCCACAAGCGATTTTCCGCAGACGGCGACATGGCGCGGCGCCGAGCTCAAGCCCTATGGAGCCGGTGCCGGCATGCGCGGCATTCCGGGCGATTGCTATTCGCCGAGCCGTTTTGTAAAGGCGGCGTACCTCAATGCCAATTACCCGCAAAAGGAGAGCGAGACCGAAAACGTCGTTCGCATGTTCCGCTCGCTCGAGGGCGTGGTGATGATCGAGGGAGCGTCCAGGATGGGCGATGGCAAGTTCGAGAAGACTATCTACACCGGATGCTTTAGCGCGCGCACGGGCAATTATTACTACGCGATGTATGGGGATCCGTCGATTCGCTACGTGAGCCTGATGGATGCTGAGGGCGCGAGCCCCGATAGGCTCGTGGGTCCCGCGTCGTTCGTAGCCGTTAGCTTTACTGCAATGCAAAGCGGCCCTGCGTCTCTCGTGAGGTGCAGGGCCGCTGTCGTTGATTTATGACGTCGCTAGAAGTTGGCGTCGTTGAGCTGGGTGCTCTCGAGTCCGTCGAGTTGCTGTTGCTCGGGCGTATCGGCGACGCTCTCGAGCAGCTCGGTGGGATCGACGTTCATGCTCTTGCCGGCCTCGTTGCCGTTGACCAGGTCGTCCGAGAAGATGTCGACTTCCATTTCCTCGGCCTCTTCAATCTGAACCTCGAGCGGCACCTGGGTGCGCACGAGCTTAACGGCCGGGCGCATGCGGGCAAACAACGGCACGTACTCGATGATGATGGCAGAGTTCTCGAGACCGTACCAGCGCGCCGGGCTTCCGCAAGCGCGGCGGACGGCGTACTTGATGGCCATCACGCGGTGGTCATTGCGGTTGATGTCCGTTTCGGGGGCAAGCATCTTGCGCAGCATGCAAAAACGGAAGTCGCCCACGTTGCCGCGTGTCTCGTAGATGGAGTAGGTGTGATGTTGCGGCGGCAACTCACCCGATGCCATCAGGTCGCCAACGATCTGGCGCAGGTAGGCGTTGATGCGCTGATTGACCTTAAAGCCCAGGTCCAAGCGTACGCGGAACAGGAAGTCTGTGCCAAAGGTCTCAACGGAATACTCGTGCGTATAGGGCTCGTCGGTAACGTGTACGTTGATGAACCAATATGCCTTGGCGCGCTTGGGATGCTTATCCAGGATGGAATAGAGCACGTCGCGGTCGAGCGTGAGCGGATCGGGGCTGTTGGTGAGAAATACCAGATTGTCAGCGAGCACGGGATAGGTCTCGTCATTGCGCAGGCGGTTGAGCTGATCGATGTACTTGGAGACGGGCAGCAAAATCGTCTGCGTGCGCTCGATGGCGGTGCCACGGCGCCACACGTACATAAGGCCAAACAGCAGTGCGGCCAGGAAGATCATGACGTAGCCGCCGTCAAAGAACATGGTGAGGCACGAAGCGAAGAAGCACAGCTCAATGGCACCAAAGAGCAGGGCAAAGATGCAGGCGCCCAGCTTGTGCTTGAGGATGCCGGTGATATAGCTCGTCAAAAGCGTCGTGGTCATGAGCATGGTCACGGTGATGGCGAGGCCATAGGCACTCTCCATGCGCTCGGAGTTTTGGAACAGCAGCACGATGAAGATGCAGCCGACCCACATGATGTTGTTGACGAGCGGAATATAGAGCTGCCCCTTGGTGTCGCTGGGGTAGTGGATGCGCAGATGCGGCATAAGGTTGAGACGCGTTGCCTCGGATACCAGCGAGAACGAGCCGGTGATGAGCGCCTGCGAGGCAATGATGGCCGCCACGGCCGAAAGCACGATGGCAAAGGGGCGCAGGGGCTCGGGAAGCATCATATAGAACGGGTTGACGATATCCATCGCGAGCATCTGGGGGTTGGAGTTATTGGCGAGCAGCCAAGCGCCTTGACCCAGATAGTTGAGGATGAGGGCCGCTTTAACAAACGGCCAGGATGCATAGATGTTTGCCTTGCCCACGTGGCCCATGTCCGAGTAGAGCGCCTCGGCACCGGTTGTCGACAGAAAGACAAAGCCGAGCACCATGATGCCCGAGTGGTTGATGGGCGAGAACAGGAACATGATGCCGCGGATGGGGTTGAGCGCGCGCAGGATGGACGGGTTGCCGAGCATGTTGAACAGACCGGCGCCCGCCAGGAACAGGAACCACAGCGTCATGAGCGGGCCGAACAGCTTGCCGATCGACGAGGTACCGGCGCGTTGCATGGCAAACAGGCCGCAGATAATGATGATGGTGATGATGATTACATTGGTCTGGCCGTCGCCCAGCAGCGCGTGGCCCCACTCGATGGTACGCAGGCCCTCGATGGCTGTGGTGACCGTGACCGCGGGGGTGAGGATGCCGTCGGCGAGCAGTGCCGCGC
>ENA-OROE01001974-OROE01001974.1-human-gut-metagenome-genome-assembly--contig:-NODE-1974-length-11230-cov-2.948367_pt1 | contig 11230 bp, 9 predicted proteins | sample MGYA00242126_ERZ509044 | MGnify/ENA primary metagenome ERZ509044 (study PRJEB26280, sample SAMEA2338716) | human gut metagenome | biome: human gut; feature: human-associated habitat; material: faeces... | reverse complement strand
GGCCCGCCGCTGTCCCAGCGGACGGCGGGCGATCGGAACGGCGGCAGCGCTGCCGAAAAGCGATGCGGCCGGAGCCGATATTTCCGGAGTCGGTGCAACGGATGCCGGCTCCGGTGGCGCCACGGATTGCGGAGCCGCGACCCGATTTTGCCTCCGGGCGGTCGGCGGCACGGTTTGCGCCTGCGGGATATGGAGCGGACGGAGATATTGCGTATATCGTTCGGTGTCGAGACGGGCTGCGAAAGCATTTGCGAGGATTCCGCGCAGCCGCTCGGCGATCCGTTCCGGGCCTCCGTCGTAGTGCAGGACGAGAGCGGATTGTCCATAGAGACCTTTTTCATGCGAAAACGTCGTATGGATCGCGTGCTTGAAATCCCGGTGGTAGTCGTTCAGGTAAATTCCGTTGCCGATCTCGGACGAACTGACGAAGCGTTGCTCGTCGGGGGTAAGCTTCCGCTTTTCGCTCTGTTTCTGTAGGACGACAAGATCGCTGGCCACTTCCGTGCCGGCATACTCCGTAAAGAGGTTGTTCGGCAGCCGCACGGCCGAGAGCAGCCGCGCATGCTCCATCAGATAGCGGCGGACGGGTTCGTTGCCGGGAGCGTCCATGACGCCCGCTGAGGTGACGAACGCCAGAATACCGCCTTCGCGGAGCGTATCCAGACCCCTGATGAAGAAATAGTTGTGAACGGCCTTGAGCGCTTGCCGTCGAACCGGGTCGTCGCTCTTCCGAAAGGATGCGTCGAAAATCCGGGTATCACCGAAGGGAATATTGGACGTTACTACGTCGAAATAATCGTCATAGGTCGCTTCGATGGTTTGGAAACCGTCGATGACGACCTGCTCTCGTTCCCGGGCCTGTGCGGAGAGCACTTGTCCGGTTAGCAGGTCTTTCTCGAAAGAGAGGATTTCGACTTCGCTGTCGGCGGCCTTCCGGAACGACGAAGGGAAAATCCCGGCCCCGGCGCTGGGGTCGAGCAACCGCCGGGGAACGACGCCGGCATCCCGGAGCGCCTCGGCGAGTGCACGCACGATGGCCGGCGGTGTGTAGAATGCCGTCAGCGTAGAATTGCGCATGCTCTGCACGAAGTCTTTATACCGCTGTTCGCTGCCGGCATAATGGCGCAGCAGTTCGTGCAGTTCCCTCACCTGTGGAAAGAGTTCCCGGTCGGTCTTTCACTGCGCGAGGTCGTCGTCCGCAGCGGCCGGCTGCAAGACGCATTTCAACGCTCCGAAGCCGCTGTACGCAGCCAGGGCATCTCGCTGCTGCGGGGTAAGTACCGTCGATGGAGCGAAAGCGATACGCAGGGCGGCGATGTTCGCCTCCAGATGTTTCCTTTTATTGTATGCCATGCAGTTCGATGTGAGTTTGGATGAGTCCGGTAAGTTCCAATAGAAGATTTTTATAGGACGGGCTGCTCTCGAAGTCGTCGGTCAGGTCGTACATCTCGAATGCCTCTTCGCAGACGGGAAGCAGTTTCAGGCAGAAAGCGGTGCGCTGCCGGGCTGCGACCTCCGGGAACCATTCCGATACGACCTCGAAGATCGCATCGTATTTCGAAAAACGCAGGTCTTGGTACAGAACGGCGTTCGAGAGTTCCAGGGCCTCGTAAACGCTGTTGCCGTTGCGAACGGCACGTTCATAGGTTTGGGCCGCATGGTCGCTCCGCTCGGCGATAAAGTGTTTGTCGGAGAGCAGTTCGGGATGGCTTTCGCGCAAATAAGCGGTAAGAGTTGCCGCGAAGTACGGCAACTCTTTCTCTTCTACGTGTCGTTTCATAATGGCTAACCGATTTTCATGCCTTTGGGTTGTGCGCCGGGAAGCGACGGAAGACGCCGGCGGACGCGCTGGCGCGGACGCGGGTTCTCCTCGCCTAGACGCGAACGGTAATTGCGGGCGTTGTTGCCGAACAGGGGCCGGCCCGTGTCGCTGTAACGAAGGTCGGTGCTGATCGTCCTGCCGCCGACTTTCATGCCGGGGATGAAGACGACCTCGTGGTTGGCCAGTTTCGCCTGGATGTCTGCACTTACCTTGACTCCGAAAACCGTATCGTGGATGCGCAGATGCGGATTATTGTCGTTGCGGAACACCACGTCTCCGCGGTTGGCGTCCACGCGGGCATGGCCCGAGATGACCCGGCCGTCCTTGAGGTGGATGTCTTCGACGAAGATCTCCTTGCCGGAGCGCAGTGCCTTGATGTCGTCGCCGATCTCTTTGCCGTAAATTCGGGTGGGGAGCGTCAGCGCATCGACCGGAAGCGTCGTCAGGCGGTTCGTAGCCTCATGGACGCTGACATAACACTCGCACTCGCGGCCCGAGGTAAAATCTTTCATTTTCTTGGTGGAACCCAGATGCCCGTCGGTTTCAAGACGCTCGATCTCCTTGTCTGTGAAAAGCTCCTTATACGGCGATATTTTGTACTGCGGCTCGTCCAGACGTGTGAAGATACGGAGTTGGACATTGCCCGCATCGTCGCGGATCGGCGAAATCGTGCCGAGGCCCAAATCGACCCAGCGGCCGTCCACCTTGTGTTTTAGCGGTACCAGTTTGTTGGGGATACGTCCCTTGAGGATGTCACCCATGCTTTGATTCTCCAGCAGGATTTCTTTGTTCAGACCCAACGCCTGAATCTGATCCCACGGAAGTTCCCGCTCCTCGAACTTATAACGGTCAGCGAACTTGGCGATACGCCCCTCGTTGTTGAGTTCGTAGTCGGAGACCTCTTTGGCCAGGGAGCCGTCCTGATCTTTGCCTTCGCGGACTTGGATGATGGAGTCGAGGGCTCGGTCGAGTTTTTCGATTCCGATCCGAAAGAAACTTCAGCCCAGGTCGGACGGGCGTCCGTATTGGTTGCGAAGGTTCTCGAAAAAAGTGCCCAAAACCGTTCGGCTGTCGAACGAAAGGGCTCTGCGCCGGTCACCCGGAGCAGTGCTCACGGTGTTGAACTCTCCCGTCTGCTCGTTCATCTCGCTGACCAGACGCAGATCGTTCGTCTTTTTGTCGAGGACGGCCAGCACGTCCTTCGATAGCTTTTCCTGTTCTCTTGCCATAATGCCAATATTAAATGAGTAAATTGAATGGTGAAAATTCGGCGGCAAGATAAAGCCTTTTCCAGTTCATAATACCAAATGCGCCTCTTCTGGCGGGAAGAGGCGCGGGTTGGCAAATTTTGTCTATACTTTTAGACCATCTGACAAATGAAGAATAGCAGGTTCTTTGAATTGTTTATCAATATAGATTTTGTTTTGTCTTTGTTTTCGTTTAATACGATTATATATATTAGGAGATAACATTGCTTTTAATCTCATGTGATCAATATCTTTATAAACAATTCTATCCCATCTTGTATTTAGCTTTTTGTCAATAAAATATTGGAGAAACATTCCATCATTGGTAATATCTGAAAGATGATAACTTAAACAATATAAAGTTACGTCTGAATATCCAAATGTAGATTTCAGTAATATATTCATTCCAACAGATGAAAATATTTCTTGATTAATATGCTTTGATTGAAATATCTGGCAAAAAATATTCCGAGCTTGTAGAATCATGTCTAAAGTTGATAGACTTCTTAATAATCCAGCATTAGCAGGATTTTCTATTGCAGGTAATATAGTACATTTATAGAATGAGTCAAAAGTATTAATCAGATTCTCTATTGTCCGTTTTTCAACATCATTAGAGATTAAATGTGCTGCTTGAACACATTTGGATACAATTTGTAAATGCCTATACATTGTTGATGTATCTGTTGGCACACGAGAGGTTAGTATTTTTTCGATAAACACAGATCTTTTAGGGGATTTTCCATTATAGAAAACGATAACATTAGCCCACCAATCATTATAGATATTATCTACTAATTCTTGTTCATTTGAATCATCATAGAATATACTGGCAAAATATTCTTGGAATGAAAGATTGTTAAAACAAAATGTATTGGAGGTTTCATTGTATATAAAAAGGCAATTACGATTTTTTAGTTTCTCTATGAACCCTTGAATATCCGTTAATTCGTCATAAGAGAATTTGTCATATATCTCTTGAAGAAATCCTGATAATTGAGGAATGTCAATTTCTCTCATACCTCTAACATGCATATATTGCCCAATAAAAGCTAAAATATGCTTGGTTTCTTCAAACTTATATTGTGCAGACAACCCCTTTGTTGCATCCCAACGATCAAGATAATAATCACTAAATTTATTATAAAGTTCTGTTATATTTGCAGGTAATTCTTTCAAATCAATAGCATCTTCTTTGTATAAAATGGCCATAAGTGTTAATGCCATAGGTGTCCGTGTTAAAGTATTAGATAATTGTTGGTCACGAATGGCCTCGACAAATTGGGATGCTTTATTTTTATTATCTGGAATTATTTTTTTTACCAACTTGAACGCTTGACCAATATCAAAAGGAAGCAATTCAATATGCTCATACCCATCAAATAAATTATCATCAAATATATCAATATTTCGACTTGATATAATTGAATGAGTATTAAGTTTATGTGTTAAATATTGATTTATTTTTTCAATAAAAACTATTCTATCTTTTTTAGATTTTACCTCATCAAGACCATCAAAAAGTAAAATATAGCGGTCAAAATATTCATCTTTAATCTCTGTATTTGCCAGACTTCTAAATTGTTCCGCAATCAATTGATCAATGTTAAATTGATTCAGCGATAATTCTCTAAATCGAAACCAAAAAACTCCAATGCGTTTGTATATATTTACAGCATTGACACCTATTCTTTTTAATAATAAACTTTTTCCTGAAGTCGCAATTCCCGTAACGATAGTATTTTTATTTGAATTAATAATGGTTATCGAATCATCAGGCTCTTCTTGGTGTCTAATAGTTGTATCTTGATATTTTTCTTTTTCTGCTTCATATCGAGAAATAGTCGTCTTAACATTAATAAATATATCATTTATTTCTGATATGTTTAATCCAGAAAAAAGCTGTTTAGCATTATCTAAACTTGACAACCGCTTAATAAGTGCATTTTTATAATTCAATACAATTATATCATCTTGAGAAACACCATCATTAGATAAAAAGAAATCCCGAATATGAGTGTCTATTTCTTCGCATAATTTCTGATAATTCCATATTTCAATATTCGTCCGAAAATGGACAGGCATAACACTACTTAAAATAGTCTTTGCTTGTGCTGATACTGATCCATTTATTACTACAATAACTGTATTTATGTAGTGCTCTTCAGCTTTTGCATCTTTATATGGGACTTCAAACGCTAATTTTATTTGACGCGTTATTTCTCCACCTTCTTCGAAAACCTCTTGCCCTGCATTTTTGTTTTTTACAACTAAGGCAAACCATGTTTCACGACCTAACATAGAGTCATAATGCTTGAAAACTAAGTCTTTTCCCATTTCTGAATTTCCATGTGTAATCTCAACATTTGAAAATCCTTTAGTTTGAAAAAGCATTTGAAGAGTAGGAAATATATCAGACTCTTTTTTGCTTTTCTGTATAGACTCAAGCTTTTCTCGAACTGTTGTATAAATAGCCATTTGTAACCTCATTTAGTTTCGTGTAAAGGTAATAATTTGTCATAAATCTTACAACATCGATTTCGTAATTTACCTACAGTTGAATGGGATTATTTTGATAGTTCCTTCTCCAATTTTTCATCCTTCTCTATGCGCTTCATTTCGGCCTCGATGATGTCGAGCGCATCCTGCTTGATGCGGCGGTAATTCTCCTTGATTTTCTCCTGCATGATGTCCCGTCCGTCGGCGTCGAGGAACGACGATATTTCAGGTATGGGTTTATACTCCGCCATTTCTTTTTTCACGGCGTCGTTGTCCACGACGATCCGGGCATGGAAAATCTTCTGCTCGATCTCCTCTCCGAAGTTGTCGCTCACAGCTCCGACGAACACGCTCTGCGAGAGCGTCGAGATTTTCGACGCAGGAATAAGACTGTCGAGCTGGGTGTTTATCGACGTCGAGGTATCGCTGCGGTTGATGCTTACGGATTGTCGTTTCTGCACGATCTTTCCGAATCGTTCGGAGAGCGTCCGGGCCGTTTCTCCTACGACCTGCCCGCTGAAGATATTGCCTACGGTATTCTGAATCACGGCGGCTTCCTTGTCTCCGTAGTCGCGCTTTAGCTGGCTGAAATCCTGAAAACCCAGACACACGGCGACCTTGTTGGAACGCGCCGTTGCGATCAGGTTGTCCAGCCCCCGGAAATAGATCGTCGGCAGCTCGTCGATCACCACGCAACTTTTGAGTTGTTTCTTACGGTTTATCAGTTTGACGATGCGCGAATTATACAATCCGAGCGCCGCACCGTATATGTTCTGCCTGTCGGGATTGTTTCCCACGCAAAGAATCTTCGGTTCCTCGGGGTTGTTGATGTCGAGTGTAAAGTCGTCTCCCGACATGACCCAGTAGAGCTGCGGTGAGATCATACGCGAGAGGGGAATCTTCGCAGAGGCGATCTGCCCCATCAGCTGCTCTGCGGCTCCACCTTTCCATGCATCCACGAAGGGCGAAAGATAGTTCTCCAACTCCTCGTGAGCCATCAATACGGTGAACAGATCTTCGTAGGGTTTGTTCAGCAGCTCGATGGCATGGGGAAAGGTACAGCATTTTCCTCCGTCGTAAATCTTCAGGAACCAGATGATCGCCGCGAGCAGCACGATCGGCGATTCGACGAAGAAATCTCCCTGCTTCTGTATCCACGAACGGTTGAGATTGAGCATGATGACATAGCTGGCCTCGTATGCGTCGGTGATGTCGGACATGAGATTCGGCGCGAGCGGATTGCATCGGTGCGAACGGCGCGGGTCGTCGAAATTTATGACATAGAATCTCGGCGGCGTCGCTCCGTAAGCCTTGAGGTTCTTGCGCAAATGGTTGTAAGCGATAACCGACAGGTCGTCGAACTTGAAGTCGTAGATGTAGAGCGCATATCCCTTTTCGATGGCCTGCTTGATGTAGTTGTTGATGAGGGCATAGGATTTTCCCGAGCCGGGCGTTCCTAAAACGATACTCGCCCGGAAAGGATTCACGACGTTGATCCATCCGCTGTGCCTGCGTCTCCGGAAGACGAACTCGGTCGGGAAGTTGAACGAATCGTCGTTTTTCAGCAGGCGTGTTTCCTGCATGAAACTCTCGTTTTCGGCATTGAACGGATCATCCGTCATACGGTTTTTCAGCAGACGGCTGCTCCATAGTCCGGCCGCCAGCATGCCGAGGAATCCCGCCAGCAGCGTCGCCGTATAAAGCGCCGCCCGCAGGGTCGTAGTGACATTCATTCCGAGTAGCCAGCCGTTTCCGTAGAATAGCAGTATGCCGATGCCGCCTGCCGCGGTGATATGTTTCCACGATATTTTCTCGTCCTTCACACCACGGTTTCCCATGCACGACAATGCGAGAAATACCGTGCAGAAGAGTTTGGTGCAGAGCGTCGATGAGAACAAGGCAGCCGTCCGCTGGAAATTTTGCAGGATGCGGTCTGCGACGGAAATCGTTCATCCTGTCTGCGCAAACCACTCGTAACAGAACCAGTAGATGTGAATGGCGAGAAACAGAAAGCTGATCGCCCGCATGAAATCCGCGACTTTGGCCAAGCCGCGCAGATCGTCTTCTTCTTGCATGATCGTAACGTATCGAGATTGTTAAATTCTTTTCCGGATTTTCCGCCGCCGCTTCTTCCTGCGGGGGAAGAGCCGGTATTCGGGAGCTGTTTCCCACTCCTTTTCGGGCGTATATTCCATGAGTTCGCCCATTACACCGGGCATCGAAACGTAATGGGTCTCGATGTACTCCTCGAACTCTTCGACCGAAGATAGTCCCGGCAGGGGCGGTTCGAGGGGTGGCAACGGCCGTAACTCTTCCGGCATGGGTGTGGACGACTCTTGCTCCCGACCGTTGAACCACGCCTCGAAAGCGTCGGCCGCATACTCCTTTCCGAGCCGGGAGCCGTTGAACACCTGATGTTTCGTGCGGTCGATGAAGGTGACGCCGTAAATCCGCCCGGCGTCGTTCTCCCGGAAAACTGCGTCGATACCGTTCTCCCGAAGTTCGGCCGTGAATTCCTTGCGGTTGCGGCCTCCGCTCCGGGCGCGGTCGATTTCGCGGCGTGTGCGGTCGAGCGTTGCGGGATGTTGCCGAAGCCGTTGTTTCGAGGCGTCGAATTTTTCTTCCAGCGCCTTCCATCCGAAGAAATCGCCCAGCCGGGACGCTTTGACCGCGGCTCCCGTGCGCTGCCCGTCGTCATCGAGCACGTGGTAAACGAGCCCCCGATATGGTCTGCCTCGCACGTCGCCTCGGATCTCTTCGGCTGCGACGCCAAAGCGTTCGAGCAGCGTATTGAACTCCGCGAGGGACTGGAATCCGTACTGCTGTTTGAGCGTCATCACGACGTTGCGCAGCTGATGCTTCAGATCGCTCCGAAGGTAATCGACCCGGTGCAATTCTTCCGGTTCTGTTTGCACGCCGCCGTCTTCGGGCACATGCAGGCCGTACTCGTGTTCCAACTCCCTGCAAACCGCCATGGCGCGCCGCAGTTCGTTGTTGTGGTCGATCTTCCGGCCCTGCTCGTCCACCCTCACCGAGACGACGTGCATGTGTCGCCGTGCGATGTCTTCGTGCAGAAAGACGACATAGGGCTGGCGGCCATATCCCATGCGTTCCATGAACTCGGCGGCAAGTCGCGTGAGCTGCGCTTCCGAAAGCCGGTCTTCGGGCGAGGGGTTGAGCGAGAAATGCACGACCGGTTTTCGGACACAGGGATTGAGCGCCGTGTAGTACCCGAAAGCTTCCGCACACTCCTCGATACTGAACCTGCCGTCGCTGCGTTCGGGTATTCCCTGCATGTATAATATCCGGCCTTCGCCGGCTTCGACCTTAATGCGGTTATACTGGAGTACGCCGTAGACGTTGGCCCCGGAGTTTACTTTCGGCACCATTGCAGCAACTCCTTCGTAAGTTCGACGACCGCCTTCACGAGTTGTTCCAACCGCTGCGTTTCGAGCGTCAGACGGTAGAGATAGGCCAACGCTTTCTTATCGCCGAAGGTCATGTGCATGGCTTTGACGCACTGGTTGTAGTTCACCCCGACAGCCCGGAACTGGGCGTAAAACCCCGTCAGCCGGACATAGAAATCGTAGGTGTTCTTGTCTCGGACAACGACCGTAAAAGGTCATCCGAAGATGCGGTGGCAGATGAAATCGGCTTTATTCTTCATCCCGGACTGTTCGTACATGCGCAGGAAACGCTCATTCTGCTCGCTTGTCAGGCGAACGTAATAGCGGTGTATGCGCGGGTCGTTGAGGGCTTTGCGGCCCGCGGCGGAGGTCGGTTTATCGGCAGCATCCATAGAGCATCGGTGTTTTGAGGTTACGACTCGGGAGTAACCGTCCGCCACGCCGAAGGTCGCGGCGGCACTTTCGGCGGCTCCGAATATTCCGAGCGGCTGAAAGTACCCCTTGCTATATGCGGGCGCATATAGAAATCCGGCCAGGGGCCGGATGAAGGTGCGCGCCTTCGGCGTCGCGGCGGGATTACTCTTTTCGGAGGCAAAGGTAGAGCGTTTTATTTTATGTTGTATCAGATATATACCTGCCAACGGACGCCGATACGCGCCTTTGGGCGCCACCCGTTTTCGGAGCCGCCGAACGGGGGCGTTTTCGCATTTTCTTTGTGCGCGGATCGGTACTTACGAATCTACCTGCCCGCGTAGTCTCTTACTCCCGTACCTCCGTCATTACGCGGCTATGCGGATACGGATATAGATGTCTGCATAGATGCCGAAGTTCGTATGTGACAGCTTATATCCGTATCTGCCGACAAAAGTATGTGAATCCGCAAAAGCGTATGAATCGCCGAAGATACGTGAATACGCAAGTACGTATCCGCGTATCGAAACAAGTTAAATATTAATTGCTTAATTATTCTCGTATGGAACAGAACCCGTTATGCATCGCTTTCGCCTCCCAGAAAGGGGGCGTCGGCAAATCGACCCTCACAGTACTGGCCGCCTCGTGGCTGCACTACCTGCACGGCATCCGCGTCGCGGTGGTGGACTGCGACTACCCGCAGCACTCCATCCTCAAACTCTCGAACCGCGACAAGGCCGTCGTGCAATCTTCGGCGATCTACGGCAGACTCCTCGTTTCACTCGCCGAGAACAAAGGGGTGAAACCTTATCGTATTCTCTGCTGCAAACCTTCCGAGGCAATGGCGGAATGGCGGAAATGGGCCGCCGTCGCCGAAGAACGATACGACGTCGTGCTGTTCGACCTTCCGGGAACGGTGGGCAACGAAGGCGTGCTCTCCACGATCGTCGAGTTGGACTACCTCTTTATTCCGATGAAGGCCGACCGCATTGTACTGGAAAGCACGCTCAATTTCGCCTCTGTTCTCAACGACCGCCTGATCAAGACGGGACGGGCGCATCTTCGGGAGCTGTTCCTGTTCTGGAACTTGGTGGATCGCCGCGAGCGGACGCCGCTCTATGAGCAGTACGAGAAAGTCCTCGATCAGTTGGGGCTGCAGCATCTGCGCACGCATATTCCCGTGCGGAGCAACTTCAACAAGGATATTCAGGAAACGGGCGGCCCGGTGTACCGGTGTACGCTGCTGCCGCCCGACCGGGCTTTCGTCGCCGAGTGCGGTTTCGACCGCCTGATGACGGAGATCTGCGCCGTGCTGAAACTTCTGAGCCATGAGTAGCAGGAAAGCTCCTGCCCAACAGGAGATCGACGAAGAGTACCTGCGCAGCCTGATGGCGGCCCCGGAGCCGGCGGCTTCTTCGTCGGATACCGAAGTGTCGGAACAGGCGGAAACCCCGGCTTCGGAGCCGCGCGTCAGGCGTTCGGATGCGGAAGACTATGCGTCGCGGTTTCTGAAGAATACTCCTTCCGAAGCGCGGCAATGCGTCTATATCGACCGGCGGCTACACCGCAAGATCACGACCCTCGTGGGTGTTGCGGGCACCCGGCGTTTTACGGTCGGGAACTTCATCGACAACGTATTGGAACAGCACTTCGAGCGGCACCGGACGGAAATACGGTCGCTCTGCTCCAAAGGACTCAATAAAATTCTATAAGGATGACACCCGTTATGAAAATCACGGAAGCCCTCGTCGTGCTGTTCCTCGTGCTGTTCTGCTACCTGTTTCTGGATAAGTTCCTCTTCCGGGGCGAGTTGGGCGAGATTTGCTTCGGGCCGACGTGCCGGG
>ENA-OROE01001965-OROE01001965.1-human-gut-metagenome-genome-assembly--contig:-NODE-1965-length-11298-cov-4.720093_pt1 | contig 11298 bp, 10 predicted proteins | sample MGYA00242126_ERZ509044 | MGnify/ENA primary metagenome ERZ509044 (study PRJEB26280, sample SAMEA2338716) | human gut metagenome | biome: human gut; feature: human-associated habitat; material: faeces... | reverse complement strand
GCAATACGATTGCAAAAGAGTCCTCCGCGATCGGAACGCTGCGCGCGTCCGGTTACACGAAAAGAGAGCTGGTGCGGCACTATCTGTCCATGCCGGTTATTGTAACACTGCTGGCTGCGATTGTCGGAAATATACTGGGCTATACGGTGTTTAAAAATATTGTTGTGTCGATGTATTACAACAGTTACAGTCTGCCAACGTATTACACGATCTGGAATCCGGATGCATTTATCAAGACCACACTGGTTCCGGTTATCCTCATGCTGGTGGTCAACCTGATCGTGATTGTGCGCATGATGCAGCATACACCACTGCAGTTTTTACGTCATGATTTAAAAAAGGCAAAGAACAAAAAAGCCATGCGTCTGCCGAGATGGAGCTTTTTAAGCCGTTTCCGTCTGCGTATCATGTTCCAGAATGTTGCAAACTATCTGATCTTGTTTGTCGGTATTTTCTTTATCATGATCATGCTTGCGATGGCGGTCGGTATGCCGGATACGCTCGATTATTACAAGAGCAATACGGATGGCATGATGTTTGCAAAATACCAGTATGTGCTCAAATCCTATGAGGATGACGATAATAAACTGATTACGACAGAAAATAAAGATGCGGAGAAGTTTGACATGACCTCACTCGTAAAAAAGAGTGATGTGCTTGATGAGGAGATCTCGGTATATGGAATCGCGGACAACAGCAACTATGTAAAGATCAAAAAGTTAAGTTCGCTCAAGAAAAATGAAGTTTATATTTCCACTTCGTTTGCTGACAAGTATGGACTTACCGTTGGCGATACCGTATCGCTGGATGAAAAGTATGAAAACAAATCTTACAAGTTTAAAGTTGCGGGATTTTATGACAAGTCCCAAAGTCTTGCGCTCTTTATGTCGATTGACAATTACGGAAAAGTATTTGAACTGAAGGAAAATGAATTCAGCGGATTCTTATCCGACAGTAAAATTACCGATATTGATGAGGATAACATTGCAACAACCATTACAATCCATGATATTACAAAAATGGCAGATCAGCTGGATCATTCCATGGGTTCTTACATGACATATTTCCAGGTACTGTGTATCCTTTTGGCAGTTGTTATGATTTATCTTCTGACAAAGCTGATCATTGAAAAGAATGAGAATGCAATTTCCATGACCAAAATCCTTGGGTACGAAAACAAAGAGATCGCGAGTCTGTATCTGCTTTCAACGAGTATTGTGGTTGTAATCGCGGATCTCATCAGTGTGATTCTTGGAACACTTGTTATGGCCGCGGCATGGCGGATGATGCTCTTTTCCTACAGCGGCTGGTTCACTTTTCGCGTAACACCGATTGGTTATGCAAAAATGTTTGGATTTGTGCTGATCGGATATCTGATTGTTATGGTATTTGATTTCCAGAGAATCAAGAAGATTCCGATGGATCAGGCTTTGAAAAATGTAGAGTAAACAAAGAAAATAAAAAGAACTGGTACTTTGGAGAGGTACATAAAACGCCCCGGTAGTTGTAGCTGCCGGGGCGTTAATTTATGTAATGTGGGATTACGCCTGCTCACCAAGAGAGGTATTACGCAGTACCGCAAGAATGATGATAGCATATCCCCCGCCGATCAGAGCGGTAATTAACTGTGTGACAGAAAATTGAAGCTGCAGGACATGTAACATTGGCTGCATTTTTGCCGGGAGCATATTCGGCAGAATGATAAGAGAAATCAAAATTCCCATAAACAGAGTCTTTAATACAGCGCCAATTACAATGGATACGGGCAAACCGGCTTTTTTACCGAATTTACTGCGGAGCAGGGCAACTGCCAGAACGAGAATGATATTTCCAATCATAATACATGGGAACATTGCAGGAATGGCTGCCATAATCGGGCTTCCGGTGATGAAAAAGGAAGTGATTGGAGTGATCACGCTTAAAATGATGCCACAGGCCAGACCAGCGTATACCGTGGTTAAAATCAGAGCGGCATTGATGATCGGGCCTGTGATGTATACATTCAGGTTTTTGAAAAACTGGCTTACAATGCAGATTGCGAGTAAAATTGCTGTAACAGTGATTTGTCTTGTTTTTAATTTCATAAATTTATCCTCCTAAAATTCGTATCATGGTAATGATACTCTTAAAGGCACCGAAATGCAATGACACGGGGATTTTATCTTGTGTTACCATAAAAAATGAGGTAGAGTAAAGACAGTGAAAAGATATTTTGCTCCTACAGGGGGATAAAAACTGTCGAATGTTTAGAAAGAGGAGTGTATATGAAAAAGGGGATAGTATTTCTAATTGTATTTTTGATGGTCATCAGTTTCCCGATATGCGGATATGCGAAGGGGAAGGAGAAAATTTATCTGGACTCTTCCTGGAAATATGCGGATCATGCCAGAATTATATCGGGCTATGCCGTTATGTACAAGGCGAAAAAGAACCGGAAGGACATTGTGATTGCAGTCAATGCGGGACATGGGACGAAAGGCGGTTCATCGGTCAAAACGCTGTGTCATCCGGATGGCTCTGCAAAGGTGACCGGAGGAACGACAGCGGCAGGCTCTGTGAAAGCAGTGGCGGTTTCAGATGGAATGGCATTTCGGGACGGAACGGCAGAACGTGATGTGACGCTTCGTATGGCACGGATTCTGAAAAAGAAACTGCTGGCAGAGGGGTATGATGTGCTCATGGTCCGGGATGGAAAGGATGTGCAATTGGATAATGTGGCGCGCACGGTTATATGTAATAATGTAGCAGATTGTCATATTGCACTGCATTGGGACAGTGACGGACTTTCCTATGACAAAGGATGTTTTTATGCTTCTGTTCCGAAACAGCTGAAAAACCGAAAACCGCTTGCTTCTTATTGGGAAGAACATGATGCTCTGGGAAAAGCTTTGATTAAGGGATTGCGTTCTAAAAAAGTGAAAATAAGCGGGACAGGAGCTGCGGAGATTGACCTGACGCAGACTTCATACAGTACAATTCCTTCTGTTGATATTGAACTGGGCAACCAGTGTTCGGATCACAGTGACAAAAAAATGGAAAAATTAGCAGCCGGATTACTCCGGGGAATCAATAGCTATGCGAAAAAATACATTCATGTAGCGCCTTTAAGCAGTCTGTGAGATTTATATGAAATAAAAAATGGAGGTAGCATATGGAAACATGGTATTATGAAGTGGTCAGCATTGATGGAGATTATGCAAATTTGAAGCGGACAGATATCGAAAGTGATGATTTAAAACTTGTGGCGCGGGCATTGCTTCCGCCGGAGATTATGGAGGGAAGCAGACTCAAATATGAGCTGATGCAGTATGAAATCATAGCGTAGCTATTTGGAAAAGAGGTTTACACAATGGACGTAAGGAAAATGAGAAATGAGAAGCTGGGAGCGCGTGTTGTGGCGGCACTGGAATCCCGAAACATGGAAGCATACTATGTAGAGACAAAAGAGGAAGCGGTAAAGAAAGCACTCGAACTGATTCCAAAGGGCAGCAGTATCAACATGGGCGGTGCAACTTCTGTAAAGGAGTGTGGTCTTTACGATGCCATTTCCAACGGTGAGTATGAATTTTATGATCGGGATAAAGTAAAAACCCCGGAGGAAAAAGAAGCGATTGCGCTCAAAGCATTTACATCAGATTATTTTTTAGGCAGCGTCAACGCCATGAGCGAGGATGGAGTGTTTATCAATATCGATGGAAATGCCAATCGTGTGGCTGCGTATGCCTATGGACCAAAGCATGTTCTGCTGATTGTGGGTATGAACAAAGTCGTAAAATCCGAGGAAGACGCCCTGCACCGTGCGCGGAATGAGGCGGCACCGATTAATGCACAGCGATTTGGCATTGACACACCATGTTCCAAAAACGGAAGCTGTTTTGACTGTAAAAGTCCACAGTGCATCTGCTGTCAGATTCTGACAACCCGATTCAGCAGGGTCAAAGGACGGTTTCAGATTATTCTGGTGGATGAAAATCTGGGCTTTTAAGAAGAAAGACGGGTTTTCTTGTGATGATTATGGGCATATAGCATTGGCAGTGGTGGCACTGATTCAGCTGATCCGGCAGGTTTGTAAGAAAAATGAATAATAAAGGATAAAAAGTTCTGGGAAACAGATGTTTTCCAGAACTTTTTTATTTCCGGAAATATTACCTCGCAAAATTTTCAAAGGCCTTTATGAAACCCAAGAAATGGCATTTCTGGAAATCAGTATTGCGGTCACGTATGCGTGATAGTTTATGCTGAAAAGTACGGGGAAAGGTAAAGGCCGTAATGAAAAAAGTAAACGAAGTGAGCCGGCTGGCAGGAGTGAGCAAGAGAACTTTGCAGTTTTATGATGATGAAGGACTATTGCCTGCCCAGCGGTCGAAAGACAATTATCGACTGTACGATGACGCTGCACTGGAACGTCTTTGGGAGATTCTGGTGTATCGGGCAATGGGGCTTGATCTGAAGGAAATCAAAGATCTTCTGACGCTTTCGGAGAAACAAAAAAATCAGTATCTGGAAAAGAAAATCCGAGGGCTAAGGCAACAGATCAGACAGCTTAACGGACAGATGGAATTTATTTCATATGTACAGCAAAATGGGATGTTACCGGTTCCGACAGAGGAAAACACTGTGGAAAAGACCTATATGGATCATATAGCAGTGTTGAGAAAAATGAAGCAGGATCAAAAAAGGGAGGATGAGGAGAAATGAAAAAGATCTCACAAATGAGAAATGAAAATGGGGGAATAGTGTGCAAATGAAAGAAAAAGTAAAAAAAGAAAAGAAACTAAGGACACCAATACAATTAAATTTGAAAGTGAATATTGGGATAATCGTGACTATAGTTGTGGCAATTTTTATTGCGATTCCACTTTTAAAGGGGAAGGAAGCTTCGAAAAGGGAAGCCCTGCAGATTATCACCGAATCAAATTTACATAAGATTATTGAAGTGAGCCAGTTATCCACCTATGAATGTGTATATAATGATGTCTGTACCGTTATGGATAAAGAGGATTCTTCAAAAATAGCGTATTATTGTAAATACAATGGAAGGGTGAAGGCAGGAATTGATTTTTCCAAAGTTGATATTGCTGTAAAGGAGCAGGAAGATGGGTTATTGTTGATAACCGTTACATTGCCAGAAGTTACACTGGGAGAGCCGGAAGTGGATATTACTTCTTTGAAGTATATGTTTATGGAAGATTCTGCAGACAATAACACCGTTTCAGGAGAGGCATATGATGCCTGTATTCAGGATATAAAGAAAAAGAGTCAATCGGAAGAACTGATTTATGATACGGCTCAGGAGAACGCAGTGAATATTGTAAAGGGACTGGTGGAACCTTTTATAAAAAGTGTGGAGACATCTGAAAAACAATATGAGGTAAAGATTGTAACAACAGGGGAGTATACAAAATGAAAAAGACAGTGAAAGTATTAGCAATTATTACAATGCTGGGACTGTTCTGCAGCTGTGGTGCAGAAAAAAATATGGCAGATATTACACAGATGCAACCAGAATTGTCACAGATGAAAGCAATCAGTGAACTGGCAACAATGGAATGTTATTATCATAATGTGGCGGAGTATTATAAGGAGGATGCCACTGGGTATCTTCTGTGGAAGAAAGACAGGAGGTTCTGGATCAGTTATGACGGAATTGTTACGCTTGGAATTGATACCTCAGAGCTTGGGCTGGAAGTAAAGGGAGAAAAGGTAAAAATCACGATTCCGGAAGCAAAAGTGTTAAGCTCGAAGCCGGATCCAGATAGTATTACGGCTGACTCTTATTATTATGATAAGAATTCCACAAAAGCAAGTGCGGACGATCAGACGGAGGCATACAAACAGGCAGAAGAAGAGATGGAAAAGAAAGCGGCAAATGATTCTGCACTACTGGTACAGGCACAGCAGCGCGTGCAGTCTCTTCTCGAAGATTACGTGAAAAATATGGGGGAGGTTCTGGGAAAAGAATATACGATTACATGGGATATCAAAGAAAATCATGTGAAGTCGGATACGGCAGAATCGACAGAATAGTAAGCTTTTTACGATGGCTTGGAACAATGTATTCTAAGCCATCGATTTTTTATGCAGGTATGCGTTACGGTTGGTAAAAAATTAACATTTGCCTAATTAAACAACAGAAAAATTGATAGAAACGATCAAGATAGACTCTTGAAAAAAGTAAATTCCCTCATAAAAATGTAAAAAATAAATATAATTAGCTCATAAAAATGTAATTTTGAAGAAAAAATCGCTCATAAAAATGTAAATTTTTATAAAAGTTTGCATTAAAAGGTGTATAATAGATACACTTAAACTGTGGAGGTACACAATATGGGATATTTAGTTCGAAAAGCAGACGCATTTTTGAGGGAGTGGAAGAAAAATCCAGATCGAAAACCTCTGATAATAAAGGGCGCAAGACAGGTCGGAAAAACAGAGACGATCAGAACATTTGCGCGGGAAAATTATAAAAATGTAATTGAGATCAACTTTATTACAGAGCCATCTTATAAAGTTATTGTTGAGGAAGGGTTTTCAGCAGAACATATTATCAAGCTGATCAGCAGGATTGATCCGACGAAACATTTTGAAGAAAACGAAACACTGATTTTTTTTGATGAAATTCAGGATTTCCCGGAGATTGCAACCGCGCTTAAATTTTTTAAAGAAAATGGAAAATACGACGTTATATGTTCTGGATCATTACTTGGGGTGCAGTATCAGCGAATTGCAAGCAACAGTGTAGGCTATAAAACGGACTATAATATGTACTCCATGGATTTTGAAGAGTTTTTGTGGGCAAAAGGGTATTCGGAAGAAGCAATATCGGATATGCTTTGTCATATGCTTGAAGGAGTTGCTTTTTCCGAAGCAGAGCAAGTGATTTTTTCAAACCTTTTTTTGGAATACTGTATCTTAGGGGGCATGCCTGCGATTGTATCAAGTTATATTGAAAGAGAAACTTTTGAGGGTTCGCTGGATTTGCAGCATCAATTATTGGTAGATTATGAAAATGATATTGTAAAGTATGCACAAGGGCTGGATAAGGCGAAAATTCTGAGTGTATACCGGTCAATTCCAGCACAGCTTGCTAAAGAAAATAAAAAATTTCAATATTCGAAAGTCTCTAAGGGCGGAAGATCTAAGGATTATATGGGATGTGTAGAGTTGAAAGATGCCGGGCTTATTAATGTATGTGAATGTTTGCAATTTCCGGAATTGCCATTAAAAGGAAATGTGGATGAAAGCAAATATAAAGTATATATTTCGGATACCGGATTATTGGTGGCAAGTCTGGACGATGAATCACAAATTGACTTGCGTGCAAATAAAAATCTTGGCATTTATAAAGGTGCGCTTTATGAAAATTTTGTAGCAGAGGCATTGGTAAAGCAGGGATATGGGCTTTATTATTATTCGAAGGATAATTCGACATTAGAAGAAGATTTCTTTATTCGAAGCGCAAATGAACTGATTCCAGTAGAAGTAAAAGCAAATACGAATCGTGCCAAATCTATGCGCCAACTAATAAAAAGTGATACTTATACAGATATTAAGCATGGAATTAAACTCATGGCTGGGAATGTGGGAATCAGTGAGAATATAGTCACGTTTCCGTATTTTTGTACTTTTTTATTAAAAAGGTATATGGGGAAACAAAACCTGTTTCAATAAAGCAAGTGAAAGTCATCTATGGTGAAAACCAGATGAAGCTGGTTACCGAAGAGATTACAAAAATAGGAGCCCGGTCAGACGTTCTTCAAAATAAAGTTCCGGCTGGGAATGGATCTGACCCCAGTCCTGCCTGTGGTCAATCCATTTTTCGTGATATCCATGGCTGCCAGATAACCATTTTTAAAAGGCTGTCATCCGACGGTAAAACCATTTTGCTTTTGGTCACTTTCCGGAGCTGACGGTTGAATCCTTCCATTGCATTGGTGGAATAAATCAACCGTCTTACAGCTTTCAAATCAGCCATCAGTTTTTTGATGTCTTTGTATGAAACAAACTTTGTTGAATTACGGATCTGATGGATGATACACTGCTGAATCTCTGTTTTTGGATAAACCGCCTCGATTGCCTGTGGAAATCCATTTAAACCATCAACGCATGCAATCAGGATATCCTCAACACCTCTGTTTTTTAATCCATTCATGATAGAAAGCCAGAACTTTGCACTTTCGTTTTCCCCAACATACATTCCAAGGACATCTTTTTTTCCATTCATGTCGATACCAAGAGCAATGTAAACCGCACGTTTTACAATACGTCCTTCACTGCGGACATGATAATGGATTGCATCCATAAATACTACAGCATACACTTCTTCCAGAGGGCGTTCCTGCCATTCTTTTACAATCGGCAGGATTTTATCTGTGATCCTGCTGATTGTACTGTCAGAAATATCAATATCGTATAATTCACGCATGTGGGATTCAATGTCTCCGGTTGTCATTCCCTTGGCATACATGGAAAGTATTTTTTCTTCCATGTCCTGAGTTACGGTATTTTGATATTTTTTAATCAGCTGTGGTTCATAATCACCGTTACGATCCCTTGGAATCGCCACATCCATATCTCCATAACTGGTGTGCATGGTTTTGCTGGAATGACCGTTTCTGCTGTTGTCTGTTTCTTTGTTACGATAATCATACTTGGAATATCCTAATTCCTCATCCAGTTCTTCATCCAAAGCACCTTCCAAAAGGACAGACATCATGTCACGCATGATGCTATTTACATCGGTACCATCTTTGATGCTGATATCATTATTTTTCAGATAGTCACGCATCATTTCTCTCATTGCTGCTTTTTGTGGGCTGTCTTTTCTTCTTGCCATAAAAATAACCTCCAAACTGAGTAATTTTATCTTACATCAGTTTGGAGGTTTACACAAATTTTGGGATACTCCCTCAGGCAGAACCTAATACACTTTGTTTTTAACTTAAAAAAGTTTTAAATACTATTGCAAATAAAATAAAGATATGTTATTTTATTAATAGAATATATTCTAAAACTCAAATTAAGCACGGTTTTATATCAATTATTACGTGTTTGAAATCTGATTAATTGTTGAAATCTAAGTTTTTTAGATTTCGTCTGTATTTTTATCATTTTTTTTGGAATTTACTGCGGATTCTGAAATGTTGTTCTATATTCGTTCAGACCCCATTTATAACTGGTTTGAAATCCCAAAAGACTTGAAAAAATTTTAGAAAATCCATTGAAATGCTTGTCGACAATCCCACAAGTCCAGTATAATAAAAGAAAGGAACCAATGCATGGATAATACACCTTACGATGATGTATTCCGTACACTTTTAACCGACTGTACGGAGTTAATGATTCCGGTTGTCAATGAAATTTTTCATACGCACTACACCGGAAAAGAAACCATCTGCCTGCTGCAAAACGAGCATTTTATTAAAATGCCGGACGGCAGTGAGCAGGAACGGATTACAGATTCCAGCTTTGAAATTATCAGTAGTAAAGAAACACCGATACCACAGCTATTGAAAAATCAGCTTTACGGCGGCTCTGCCGGCTGTAATACAGCACAGCGCAAACGATATCACATTGAATGTCAAAGTACGGAAGACGGCAGTATGATTGTACGAATGTTTGAGTATGATACACAGCTTGCATTAGAAAACAGAGAGTTTACATCAAATATTTTGACCGTACAATTTCCGGATTCAGCAATTGTGTCGCTTAGACATACTAAAAATACGCCGGAAGAAATGACGGTTAAAGTCTTAACTCCGGGCGGAAAGGTATCCTATATTGTGCCGGTATTAAAAGTAAAACGCTATACGATTCATGAACTGTTTGAGAAAAAACTGTTCTTTCTGATACCGTTTTATATCTTTGTGTATGAAAAGGATTTTAAAGAACTCGAAGAAAATAAGAAAAAGTTAAAACAGCTGGAGGAAGAATATGCCGCAATCCGTGAACGGCTTGAAATTGCCTGCCAGATGGGTGATCTAACGGAGTATCCGAAAGTTGTAATTCTTGCAATGTCACGCAAAGTAATAGAGCATTTAGCGGCAAAGTACGAAAAAGTAGTGAAGGGAGTGAGTCAGCAAATGGGCGGAAAAGTATTAAATTATGAAGCAAAAGATATTTTAAATCGTGGACGTGCAGAGGGCGAAGCAGAAGGAATTGCCCGGATGCAGCGTGCGGCGAAACTTTTGCGAATGGGAAAAAGTATTTCAGATGTAGCAGAACTAACGGAACTATCCGAAGAAACGGTTACGGAACTGGCACAGACTGTAGAAGGTTGATTATACGGCAGATAAAAATGATAGAAGACAAAAGGACCCGCCGGGTTGCGCATTCTTACAAAAGTAAGACTAGGCTTGGCGGGTTCTGTTACAAATCATATACGATTAATAAAGATATTTGTCAATCTTTTTTGAAATTAACTTTCCTTCTGAATCCGGATTTCTTCCGGGTAGCTAATCGCGCCCATGGTCGGCACGCGGTATAAAACTCCCTGATTGTCAAAATACTGGAAAAACGTATACTGTGAGGTGCAGTGGATATTGGTCAAATCGCCGCTTGCAATATATTCCACCTGCGTACCGTCGGCATTCATGCGATACAGACCCGGATTATCATCGCCCTCCAGCTGGAAGAAAATTTTACTGCCATACAGGTTATAATTAATCACCTTGCAGTTTTCTTTTCTGTAAAGCAGTTCAACCGTCTTTGTATTCTTATTGACACGCACCAGTGAATATCCCTTGGAAATATCAATGTAGTAAACATAATTCCCCTCGGAATCCGGTAAATATGAATTCGCATCGTAATACAGGGAAATGGAATCGTCCTTCGGGTCGAGCGTGCTGATAACATTTTTCTTATCTGTATTGGAAAAATAAATTTTACCCTCACTGACACAGGAAGGATTGTAAGGCGTGTTTGAAACCAGTTTATCATTTTCGCCGTCAATGTCCATGCGGTGTAAGGTAATGCCGACATCGCTTTCGTAGTGCTGGTAATACAGATAATTGCCGCACAGACTGACAGAGCCGGTCAGATGATTGTAAAGCATTGTCGAATTCTGCCCTTCCAAATCCGTCTGATAAATGCCGAATAACTGACCGCGCAGAATCGTACCAATCATTTCTTTGGAAAAATTGTTCTTTACATAATAAATTTTATCGTTGTAAATGTTTAACGATGCCACGCTGTCGGAGTTGAGCATACGGGCATTACTGCAATCGGAATCCATGACGTAGAGATAATTGTGGTCGTATGGATTGGCAAAATAAATTTTATTGTTGTACTCACAAAATA
>ENA-OROE01001947-OROE01001947.1-human-gut-metagenome-genome-assembly--contig:-NODE-1947-length-11393-cov-3.834186_pt1 | contig 11393 bp, 12 predicted proteins | sample MGYA00242126_ERZ509044 | MGnify/ENA primary metagenome ERZ509044 (study PRJEB26280, sample SAMEA2338716) | human gut metagenome | biome: human gut; feature: human-associated habitat; material: faeces... | reverse complement strand
ACTGATATAGTTGCTTGATAAATTTTGTTCAACTTGCACTTGCAATCTACCTTTAATTTTTAGTCGATATCAATAGTATTGCCCGGTTTTACAATGAGCACCTTGCTGTCGGTTTCGTCCTCAACAGCTGCCTTGAAGGCTTCCACGTCCTGAGCGATGGGCGGCCAGGTGTTGTAATGTACGGGGATAACGTATTTTGCCTGCAGCAGCTTGCAGGCGATAAGTGCATCATTGGGGTCCATAGTGAAGTTGCCGCCGATAGGAAGCACTGCGTATTCAAAAGCATCGAGCTTGGGCAGCAGCTGCATATCGCTGAAGAGTGCGGTGTCACCGGCGAAGTACAGCTTAGTGCCGTAGAAATCAATAACGATGCCGCAGGCGTGACCGCCGGGAACGCCGCTGCCGTGGAAGGCCAGCGTCAGGCGTACCTTGCCGAAGGGAAACTTAAAGGTGCCACCAAGATGCATAGCGTGTGCTTTGCATCCGGCATCCTGCGCTAGACCGCAGATCTCGGCAGTGGAGATGATAGTAGCGTCACAATTTTTGGCGATTTCAAAGGCACTGCCCAAATGGTCGAAGTGACCGTGGCTGACGAAAATATAATCAACCTTAATGTCTTTGGCAGTGAGTCCTTCCAGATTATCGTCCAGATACGGGTCGAAGATGATAGCGGAATTGTTTTTTTCCAGCATAAAGCAGGCGTGGTTGATGAAATGGAATTTTGCGGACATAATTTTCCCTCCTTAATTTGACAAGCTGATTGCTACTTGATATTAAATAAGATAGCGCTTGACTGTTATCTTATAAATATTATAGCTTAAATCTACTTTTTTGTGAATTCCTCACTGCAGGGGTGGGAAAAACTTTACAATTTTGCCTTATGTGCGGTAAAATTGATAGCATGATATATATAGGAGTAATGCGCTATGAAATATAAAAAAATTACTTTTGCGTGTCTTCTGCTGGGCCTGTCGCTGTACGCCGGCGTGTGTGCGGCAACTGTGCGCGAGGTCGCTGATGAAGCACCGGCCTCCAAGCAGACGATTATCGCTGATAAAAAGGATAAGAAGCTGCTGAACAAAAAGCAGCGCGCTGTCCAAATAACTCAGGAAAAGGATAAAATTGTAGTATCTACCAAACCGGTGGCTAAACCGCCTGCCGGTACGATAAAGGTTCCTGCCGCTCCACGTCCGTCGCTGCTGCAGGAGAAGGATGGCAAATTCTATTTTTCCGGTACTCAGCTGCCGGATGATTATCGTAATATCGCTATTTACGGTGAGGCGATTGCCAGCAAGGCGCAGGCTATTGCCTATATTTTGGCGGCTAACCCGGCTGTGAAGCTGGCCTGCCCGGTAGAGGAGCTGGTGGAGCTGTACTGGCAGGAGGCTAAGCGTGAAAACGTGCGTCCCGATCTTGCATTGGCACAATCATTGGTGGAAACAGGCGCTTACCGCTATGGCGGTGATGTGCTGCATCATCAGAACAATTTCTGCGGTCTCGGTACCATCGGCGGCGGTGTGCGCGGTGCGTCCTTTGCTACGCCGCAACTGGGAGTGCGTGCGCATATCCAGCATCTGCTGGCTTACACGCAGACTAAGCGCCCTTCCACGGATATTGTTGATCCGCGCTATGATTTGGCGCATAATATCCGTATGGAACGCGGTGTTGTCAACACCTGGTACGGTTTGAACGGTACTTGGGCGATGGGCTCGCTGTATTGCGAAAAGATTATGGCTACTTATCAGAAAATCCTGGCACAGCAGCCTGTGGAGGCGGTTAAGCCTGCACCGGCTGAACCGGTTAAGGAAAAGAATAAAAAGAAACGCAGTATGAAGCAGAGAGTTTCTGAAATACTGCAGGAGAAAAAATAAATTAACGACTGCGCAGCAGTCAGCTGAGGAGGCATTCAGTAAAATGCATATAGTTTTAGTTGAACCGGAAATTCCCGGCAATACCGGTAATATTGCACGTCTGTGCGCAGCAACAGGCTGTCACCTGCATTTGGTTCGTCCGCTTGGTTTTTCCGTGGAGGATAAATATTTGAAGCGTGCAGGTCTGGATTATTGGCATCTTGTTGATATCCATTATTATGACAGCGTTTATGAGGTGCTGGAAAAATATAAGGATAACCCCAAGTATTTCCTGACGACGAAGGCACACAGCTCTTATGCCGATGTGCAGTATGCTCAGGACAGCCTGCTGATTTTCGGCAAGGAAACTGCCGGCTTGCCGGAAACCTTGCTGCACGAATATCCCGAAAGCTGCATCCGTATTCCGATGATTGAGGATGCACGCTCTTTGAATTTGTCCAATTCCGTGGCGATTGTGGCTTATGAGGCGCTGCGCCAAAACGGTTTTGCTGATTTAACCCTTTATGGAGGAGAATATAAATGATAATTATCAAGAAATTCGATTTTGACGCTGCACATTATCTGCCTGCCTATAACGGCAAGTGCGAGCATTTGCACGGTCATACCTATAAGCTGGTGGTAAAGGTGGAGGGCACTCCCGACCACGAGGGTATGGTTATTGATTTTATAAAGCTGAAGAATCTGGTGAAGGAAGAGGTGCTGGCACATCTGGACCACGCCTGCCTGAATGATATTCTGCCCGTGCCTTCCGCAGAAAATATCAGCGTCTGGGTTTGGAATAAATTAGTGGAGCTGCTGAAGAGCGACCATTATCATTTATATGAAGTAGAAGTTTGGGAAACTCGCACCAGTGGCTGCGTGTACAGAGGTGAATGACGTGAAGGATGTACAAAGCGAAAAGGATTTACGCAATATTCCTTTGAAGCATGTGGGAATAAAGGGCCTGCGCTGGCCGATTGAGCTGCGCGATAAAGAGCGCGGTACGCAGCACAGCGTAGCGGAGGTAACACTGGCGGTTGATTTGCCGCATGATATGCGCGGTACGCACATGAGCCGTTTTGTGGAATGTCTGCGCACTCTCGGCCCTGTGGGCCTCGCTGATGTGGAGGCTATTTTGGACCAACTGAAGCAGCATCTGCAGGCTGAAAGATCTTTTATCGAGCTGAAGTTCCCGTATTTTGTGACGAAGAAGGCTCCTGTAAGCGGCATGGAAGCGCCGATGGATATCGATTGCGTGTATAAGGCCGAGAAGGGCGAGAAGCTGCGTTGGCGTATTACCGCTGTTGTGCCGGTGCAGACGCTGTGCCCTTGCTCCAAGGAAATCAGCGAATACGGTGCGCATAACCAACGTGCCTGGGCGAAGCTGGAGGTTGAGGCGCAGGAAATGGTATGGCTGGAGGAGCTGGTGGAATATTCCGAGGCTTCCGCAAGCACGCCGCTTTATGGCCTTTTGAAGCGCCCTGACGAAAAATACGTTACGGAGCATGCTTATGAGAATCCGCGTTTTGTAGAGGATGCCGTGCGTGAGGTTGCTTTACGCTTGGAGGCGGATAAGCGCATTACCTGGTATCGTGCAGAGGTGGAGAGCATGGAAAGCATCCATAATCATAACGCCTTTGCTGTTGTGGAAAAAGGTGAGAATTAATGTTATTAAAGGTTAACCGTGAAGGCTTGGAGGCAGCGCTGGCAAGCATTGGCGCTCATGCCGACAGTTTGCCTATTTTTTCGCATAAGGGGGAGATTATTCCGTTCAAGCTGCTTGGTGTGCGTACTCCGGCAGCGAATATTATCAAGCAGGAGATGCTGGCGGTGGGCGGCGATGCCGTAACACCTGTCGGTGCTGTTACCTGCGCTGCGAAGTATGTTGATATCCTGCTTTTGGGTACGCTGAAGCATTATAAGGTGCTTTTGAAGAAGCTGGCGCAGATGCCTTATTTTGGTATTCCTCAGGCTGCTATTGATCTGGAAATGGCGCTGACGCCGCAAAAGCTGCGCACTACGCTGGCTGACGGCCGTGTGCTGACCTATGAGAAGCTGTGCGTGATGGGCATTTTGAACGTTACGCCGGATTCTTTTTATGAGGGCAGCCGTGTTCCTGCTATGGAGGAGCTGGTGGAGCGTGCCGGCAGAATGCTTGCTGCGGGTGCCGGTGTGCTGGATATTGGCGGTGAGTCTACCCGTCCGGGCAGCGACAGCGTTGACGGGGAGGAGGAGCGCCGCCGCGTAGTTCCGGCGATTGCTGCTTTGCGCAAGGCTTATCCCGATGCTGTTATTTCTATTGATACATATCGTGCGGATACGGCGGAGGCAGCTATTGCTGCCGGTGCTGATATGATTAACGATATCAGTGCGATGGAGGCTGACCCGCGCATGGCGGATGTGGTTGTGGCTACGAAGGCGCCGATTATCCTTATGCATATGCGCGGTACGCCGAAGAATATGCAGCAGAACTGCGAGTACAAGGATGTTGTGCAGGAGGTTGCCGTTTATCTGGCGCAGAGAGCGCAGCTTTTGCGTGAGCGCGGTGTGAGTGCGGATAAGATTATTCTTGATCCCGGTATCGGCTTTGCCAAGAATGTGGAGCAGAATTTGCTGTTGATGCGTGACCTGAAGGCTTTGACGAGCTTTGGTTATCCTGTGCTGCTGGCGGCTTCGCGTAAGAGTACGCTTGGTGCTGTGCTGGGCGGTGTGCCGGCGGAGCAGCGCTTGGAGGGGACGATTGCGACGAGCCTGCAGGCGATTTACGCGGGGGCGCAGATGGTGCGCGTGCATGATGTTGAGGAGAATGTGCGGGCGATTCGCACATTGGAGGCTATTTTGCGCGGCAGTGCGGAGTAGGTTAGCTTAGAAAGAATTGTTTTAGCAATTATCTGTCACGCTGCGACAGAATAATTGCTGCGAAAGTATCGTTTAGTGTGTTACAGGAAGAATTGTTTTAGCAATTATCTGTCACGCTGCAGCAAAAAATTTTTTAACGGCAATTTCGTGCGGAACAAAGACGAAATTGCAATAAAACTCGCGCTAGGCGAAGCATTTTTCTGCAGAAGTCAGCTTAGCGCTCAAACAATATTGCAATTCCTTTTGTTCCAGGCACTCATTACCTAAAATTTTTATGCTTTCGCTGCGACAGAATAATTGCTGCGACAGTATCGTTTATTTTGCTGCGTCTACCATCATCACATCAAAAGAACAGGAGTCGGATATGGCTATTGCATATGTTGCCTTAGGCAGTAACCTAGGCGATAAGAAAAAGAATTTACAGCGTGCGCTGATGCTGCTGATGCAGCAGGGCGTGGAGGTACTGCAGGTTTCCGGCTATTTTGCTACGGAGCCTTACGGTGTGACGGACCAGCCGCAGTTTTTGAATGCTGTGTGCAGGGTGCGCACTAATTTGGAGCCTGTGGCGCTTTTGCGTACGCTTTTGGCAACGGAGCTGGCGATGGGGCGTGTGCGCCTGCGTCATTGGGGCGAGCGCAATATTGATCTGGATTTGCTGCTTTACGAAAATGTCGTGATGCAGACACCGGAGCTTACGCTGCCGCATCCCGATATGCAGAACAGGGATTTTGTGCTGCTGCCGCTTGCGGATATTGCGCCGGAGCTGGTGCATCCGCTGCTGCATAAGACTGTACGTGAAATGGCGGCGGAGCTGAATAAATAATGCTGCGGTACGAGCGATTTGTTTTACAGCAAATATGCGCTTGTGCTATAATTAAGAAAAAACATCTGGCAGGAGGATAGCTATGAGAATAGATGGTGCTGGCGGTTGCTTTGATAACCGTCTTTATGAAGTTGATATTGACGTAGCCTGGAATATTGCCTTGCTGTGCGTCAATGAGATGGGTGTAACTATTGATGAGCAGGATGATGCTGCACATCAGCTGCACTTCCATAACAAGAAAAAAATTATGCAGCTGGCTATGCAGTCTTTGAATGAAGAAACCGTACAGGTTATCATGGACTCCACTAAGGAGCGTCTGCAGATTTATAACTGGAAGCGCGAGGACAAAGAGGTTAACCAGTTCTATGAGCTGTTCGAAAAGAAGCTCACGGAATACCGTGCCTTTATTTTGTGCCCGAACTGCTCCGCAAAAATCAGCTCTTTGGTTAAGTTCTGCCCCGAGTGCGGCTGCAAAGTAAAATAATATGTTATAGAAAAAGGCTCCCCTTGGGGGGAGCTGTCAGCGAAGCTGACTGAGAGGGGGAATTTTCGAAGATACGCTTATGGGTAACACTTCCTCTCTCTGCTATTTTTGCACAAAAAAAGAAACCAAATACCGATTGGTATTTGGCTTCTTTTTAAATCCGAACGGATTAGATTGCGCGGTTAACTTTACCGGAACGCAGGCAACGGGTGCAAACGTTCAAGCGTTTAACAGAACCTTCAACAACTGCTCTTACTTGTTGAATATTCGGGTTCCAAGCACGTTTGGTGTGTCTATTGGAGTGGCTGACGTTGTTGCCAGCGAGTTTTCCTTTACCGCAGATTTCGCAGATAGATGCCATTGTTTCCCACCTCCTTAAACGTGATAAGACATAAGGCACATTCAAATTTAACATGAGTATCATACCATAAAGAGCGCAGAAAATCAAGGGAATTTTAAGATAAAGAGGGTATTTTTATAAATGTGGTGGAAAGAACCTGTAACAACACTAAAAGGTGTAGGTGTAAAAAAGGCAGCTGAGCTGGCTGCTCTTAATATTTTCAGCGTGGGTGATTTGCTGGAATTTTACCCGCGTCAGGGAGCTTATCTCGATTATGCCAAGCTCAAAACGATTAAGGAGCTGGAGGTTGACAACAGTAAGCAGATTTTCAAAGCGACCGTTTATCAGGTAAAAAACGGCTACGGTGCCAGCCGTCGCAGCTATACGTCCGTGACGGTGCGTGACGAAACAGGCTATGCCACGCTGTACTTTTTCGGCGGGCAGCGCTATAAGGCGCAGAAGCTGAAGCCGGATACAATGCTGCAGATTACAGGCCGCGTAAGGCAGGGGCGCACTACGAAGTCCGTCAGCGAGGTTGACGTGCAGCCTTTGGAGCAGGACGCGGGCAAAACGCCGGGTATTGTACCGGTGTATGCTTTGAGCGGTAATCTGACACAGAAGAACCTGCGTACCTGGGTAAGCGAGGCCTTGCGACTGGCAGCAAAGGATTTGCCGGAAAGCCTGCCGGCGAAGGTTGTGAGCCAGTGCAATTTGCCCAACCGCTATACGGCGCTGAAAAATATTCACTTTCCGGAAAGCTGGGAAGCGTTGCGACGCGCCAAGCAGCGCTTTGTTTTTGAGGAACTGTTTTTGCTGCAGTGCGGCCTGCTGTATTATCGCCAGCAGAGCCATGACAACAGAGAGGGTATTAAGCACGCTGCAGACGGTGCGCTTGTTAAAGACGTAATGCAGGGACTGCCCTTTGAGCTGACGGCGGCACAGCAGCAGGCGTGGCGTGAGATTTCGCTGGATATGCAGGATAAGAAGCCTATGCACCGCATTCTGCAGGGCGATGTAGGCAGCGGCAAGACGGTTATCAGCGCTCTGGCGTTGGCTAAGGCGGTGGAAAACGGTTATCAGGGCTGCATTATGGTGCCGACGGAAATTTTGGCGGCGCAGCATTTTGAAACGCTGGAGCAATATCTGCAGCCATACGGTGTGCGTATTGCTTTACTGACGGGCGGTATGCGTGCTAAGGCAAGGCGTGAGCTGCTGCTGAATCTGGAGCTTGGCCTTGTTGATGTAGTTGTGGGTACGCATGCTCTGCTGGAGGAGGATGTGCGCTTTGCCAATCTGTCGCTGACGGTGACGGACGAGCAGCACCGCTTCGGCGTAGAGCAGCGTGCACGCCTGTCCAACAAGTCGGCTAATGCTCCCGATGTACTGGTAATGACGGCAACGCCGATTCCGCGTACTCTGGCGCTTACTGTTTACGGCGATTTGGATATTTCCGTAATGAAGGGACGTCCGCCGCAGCGCAAGCCGGTGCGGACGCTGTGCTATACGGATGAGCGCCGCCGTGAGGTTTACGCCGGCCTGGTGCGTCAGGTGCTGGCAGGAAGGCAGGCTTATGTTGTCTGCCCGCTGATTGAGGAATCAGATGTTCTGGCTGTGCATAGTGCAGAAAGAGTATACGAGGAGCTGAAGCGTGATTTTCTGCAGGATATTCCCTGCGCTCTGCTGCATGGCAGGCTGAAGGGTGCGGAGAAGGATGCGATTATGAGCAGCTTTGCGGCAGGCGAACTGAAGGTGCTGGTGAGCACTACGGTTATCGAGGTTGGCGTGAATGTGCCCAATGCTACGCTGATGGTGATTGAAAATGCGGAGCGCTTTGGCTTGGCGCAGCTGCACCAGTTGCGCGGGCGCGTAGGTCGGGGCGGCGAACAATCCTACTGCATCCTGATGTCGGGCGAAAAGCTCTCGAAGGAGTCCCGGGCACGCCTCGACGCCATGTGCGAAACCAACGACGGATTCCGCCTGGCAGAGCTCGACCTCAAACTGCGGGGTGCGGGCGACATCAACGGCACGCTCCAGAGCGGCATGGCGTTTGATCTGAAGATCGCCAACCCCACGCTCGACGTCCAGATACTCACCGTCTCGCGCGAGGCAGCGGCCGGTATCCTCTCCGGCGACCGCGGCCTCTCCCTGCCTGAGCACCGCGGCCTCAGGGAGTTAAGACGGCGCTATTCGGGACGCGAAGAGATTGATTTTTCCATGATTTCGTAATATTTCATACCCGCAGACCGTTTACCCATTAAAAACCCTTTTCCCATGAAACGATTGTTATTCACGATATTGTTATTCACCGCCGCGCTGCCTGCCGCAGCCCAGCTCTACCACCCGGGCGAGCAGCTTTTCTACCGCGTCAGCTACAAGGCCAAGATGTTCCCCAATACCGAAGTCGGCGCCGTGGAGGTCAAGACCTCCGAGGTGCAGCTCGACGACCGGAAGTTCTACAAGGTCGAGGGCATCGGCCGCACGCTGCCCACCTACCGCTGGTTCTTCAACCTCGAAGACATCTACACGGTATGGATCAGCCCCGAGACGCTGCGCCCGGTACGTTTCGAAAGTGACATCAAGGAGGGCGACTACACGTTCCAGAGCTATTACACCTACGACTGGGACAACAGCCAGGTGCATACCCGGTGGCGGCGGCGCCAACGGCCTTTCGAGGAGAAAACCATGCCCCTGACCCCGGGGAGCATGGATGCCATCGCGCTTTTCTTCACCATGCGCTCGGCCAATGCCGAGGATTTCAAACCCGGTGAGCCCGCAACCCTCCAGATGGTATTGCAGGACACGATCCGGCACCTGAATTACAGGTACATAAGCCGCGAAACGAAGAAGATTCGCAACATGGGACGCTTCAAGACCCTGAAGTTCGAATGCCAGCTGGGCACCTCCGAAGGGTTCTCCTTCACCGACGGCACGGTCTTCACGCTATGGATCTCGGACGACGAGAACAAAATCCCGCTTTACATCGAGTCGCCCGTCCGCGTAGGCAGCATCAATGCCTATATTTCGGGCTACAAGGGGCTTAAATACCCGATGACGAGCCTCATAAAATAAAAATTTTGTTATCTTTGCCTCAGGATAACCCTGACCCGGCGAACAATCAGGTAAATTCGACACTGAAAAACTGTTTTTATGGAAGAAAATAAGCAAGGGTACGACCCCTCGGAATTCGAGGACGACGATTACATGACCTCGCAGCCCGTCCCGGAAAAATCCATCCGCGGCTACCGCATCGTCATCATCATCCTCTCGGTGATCCTGGTGGCGCTTTCGGTACTTTATTTCAGCATACACCGCCAGCAGATGGTCGACAACCAGCTGCTGCAGGCCGACCGCGACTCGATCCAGAACGACCTGGGACGCCTGATGACCGACTACGACAACCTGCAGGTGACCAACGACAGCATCTCTGCCAACCTCAACGTGGAACGCGACCGCGCAGACTCGCTGATGACGCGCCTGAAAAAGGAGCGTTCATGGAACCTGGCCAAGATCAAACAGTACGAAAAAGAGGTGGGTACGCTGCGTACGGTCATGAAGAGCTACATCCGCCAGATCGACTCGCTCAATACGCTCAACAAAAAACTCATCAACGAGAACGTAACCTACCGCAAGGAGATCTCGTCGGCGAAGCTGCGCGCCGAAATGGCCGAGGAGAAGGCTGCCGAGCTGGACAACAAGGTACGTGTCGGCGCCGTGATCCGCGCCCGCGACATCCGTCTCTCGGCGCTCAACGCCAACAGCAAACCCGTGTCGAGGATCAAGAATGCCGCGCGCCTTCGCGTGGATTTCGTACTGACGGCCAACGAGCTGGCGACACCGGGCGCAAAGACCGTCTACGTCCGTATCACCTCGCCCGACGGCTATGTACTGACGACCGAGGCCATGCCGACTTTCGATTTCGAGGGTGAACGCCTGAGTTATTCAGCCATGCGCGAAGTGGACTACCAGAACCAGGATCTCGAAGTGGGTATCTACTATAACAGCACAGGCTTTGCCGCTGGTGCCTACACCGTACAACTGTTCTGCGACGGCCGCCTGATCGGAACCTCGCAAATCGCAATGCGATAAAACAGGAACACCCCGCACCCAAGGCGGGAGGAGAGCCCAAGCCCCGGAGTTAACGCTCCGGGGCTTTCGTTTTGCAGGCGGGTCCGGCCCCCGGCAACGACACAGCACAACTATAGTATAAAACTATAACAATATAAATATTATCAATTTGATTTATATCAAGATTTCCCCTATTTTTGTATCAGCAAAGAGAAAGAAAACTAAAGCAGCAAAAAATATTCACATAAATAAAACAAGTATAGCTATGACATCAATCATCAATTCAACGGTACCCGAATTCAAGGTTCAGGCCTACCACAACGGCAAATTCGTAACGGTCACGAACGAAGACCTCAAAGGCAAATGGGCGATCTTCTTTTTCTACCCGGCCGACTTCACGTTCGTGTGCCCCACCGAGCTGGTGGACATGGTCGACAAGTACGACCGGTTCAAGGCCATGGGCGTGGAGATCTACTCGGTAAGCACCGACACCCACTTCGTACACAAAGCCTGGCACGACACTTCGGAAAGCATCCGCAAGATCAACTACCCGATGCTCGCAGACCCTACGGGTGTACTTTCGCGCGGCTTCGGCGTCATGATCGAGGAAGAAGGCGTAGCCTACCGCGGCACGTTCGTCGTCAACCCCGAGGGGAAGGTCAAGCTGGTGGAAATCCAGGACAACAGCATCGGCCGCAATGCCGATGAGTTGCTGCGGAAAGGCGCCGCGGCACAGTTCGTCGAGGCGCACCCGGGCGAAGTATGCCCCGCCAAATGGCAGCAGGGCGCCGAGACGCTCAAACCGAGTATCGACCTGGTAGGTAAAATCTAAGGGCCATGCTGGATCATGCACTCAGGGAGCAGTTGCTCCGCTTGTTCGAGGGGCTGGAAGCCTCCTACGTGTTCGACGTCACGGCCGACCCCGGCCATGCGTCGCGCGGAGAGCTGCTCGAGCTGCTCGAAGAGACGGCC
>ENA-OROE01001921-OROE01001921.1-human-gut-metagenome-genome-assembly--contig:-NODE-1921-length-11495-cov-2.280420_pt1 | contig 11495 bp, 16 predicted proteins | sample MGYA00242126_ERZ509044 | MGnify/ENA primary metagenome ERZ509044 (study PRJEB26280, sample SAMEA2338716) | human gut metagenome | biome: human gut; feature: human-associated habitat; material: faeces... | reverse complement strand
TCACACTGATTTATTGTCTGTTCCACTGGTATCTTTTTGACCATATAATCAACAAGGGCTTTATTCAGAATTGGAAGATCATAATCAACCGCTGAAAGACCTTTCAGATACTTACCGATTCTTTCCACATCACCATCAGCTGAAATCCATAAGTAATTGTTTACATCCTTCTGATAGATTTCAGAGATATTATCAAGTTCCAACAGGATAGAACATTTGTCTGTACTGCAACGCTGTTCCCACTCCCAGCAGATATCATCAACCATTTCAAACGCTTCATCAGTGTCAGGAATCCAGATAATAAGACCATCCGTATTTGACTGGATCAATTCAAACCCAGGTATTACTTCCAGATGTTCAATCAGATCCAGCAACATAAGCTGACCATTGATACACATGCAGTTGTTATTTCGTGGATCATATGCAGGGTTCGTTTTATCTTTCATGGCACCTGACAGCGCATTAAGCATTTTCTTATATGGTAACTGGGCCTTTTTCCATTGTTTAGCCAGTGGTTTATTACCTGCTTTTGCCGCCTGAACTTGCGCTTTCTTCATTTTCTTTCTGGTCACGTATACCTTCGGATAGTTGTCATTACCTGCTGCCCTGGTGACAAGTCCCCATGCGATCAGCATTGAAGGATAGTAGTTGTTCACATCAACGTGTAATATCTGCCCTGTTTTATGAATTGGTTTTTCAGTTGCACCATGCAAACCACCGAAGCCAAATGTATGAGGAATCCCAGCAACTACCGTTTTCAGTGAACGGTTATAAAAATATTTCTGCCACCGAAAAGAATCTGTCCAGTCACACTTTTCCATCTCTGACTTCCATTTCTTTTTCAGCTTTATACTATTGGCTTTCTCATAGTTTTCTTTGGCTTTTGCATAATTTATCTTCATTTCTTCAGTACAGTCTTTTACCGCTGTACTGAACCAATCCTGAACATATTTGTATTTGTTCAGTCTCAGACACGGAAGAAAGAAATAATCAAATTCATCATTGAAGTCCTGTTTTGTACACCCAAGAACTTTTGCTGTAATTCTGGCTTCACTGCTGCCGATATCGGATAGACTCACATATTCCGGGAACGCCTGCACAATTCCATGCATGGCATTAAATACATCTACATTTTCCAGAAATACTTTTATAGTTTCTTCAACATCATGCCGGCAGTAAAAAACTGTCTGTTCTATTTCTTTCTCAGTCAGCTTTCTTTTGATATCAAAGGGTACTTCTGTTTCCTTGATATTACTACCCATGAAACCTTCCATGGTCTTCAGACCAACAGGTGGGTTAGGCATAACATCATAATTTATCATTGGAAGTTTATTAAATACTCTTGAATACTGCCATCCTTCTTTTCCCTGAATGATGATCCAGTCATTGATCTTCTTTGGATCCAACCCCAACAGAATCCCTTTCATGATGTATTGGTCATAATGACGGTTGTTAAATCCAACCCATATATTGCTCATATTTCGCTCATATAAGGTTCTTAACTTATCCTTGTCATTGATTATCACATGTTCTTTTTGATTCGTCACATCAATGAAAACTGCAAGCCAGTCACGTTCAAAAACTTCAAAATCATAGAAAATAATGATTATCACCCGACCTTTTCAAATATCCAACCATTGCTTTGTTTCTGTGTACCATTTAACACTCTTGCAATTAAAGACGGATATGTTCCACATTTTTCTGCCGCATCTTTAATGGTATTGAATAGTAATACTGTTTCACCTTTTACTGCTCTGATTTTTATACCTTTTCGGTGAACGATATTCAAATGCCTGGTCAGATGTTCTGAACGTGTCAAAAGTTCCAAGTTATTTATATTCCAATTCATTTTATTTTCGTCCTTATGGTGTACTACCATTCCATCTGGAACATCACCGTAATGCTTTTTCCACTCCAATACATGAATGTGTACATTTTGCCCGTTCAGCCAAATCGCCGGGTAATTACCATTCATATAAACCTTATGATTTTCGTAAAATATCATCCTGTCACCTTTTCAAATGCAGGGTGGAATAACATATTGCTATCCCACCCATAACTTAATTAGCAGTCAAACACCTCATTGATAGTGATAGGGTTGAAATCTTTCGCAGCCCAATCAACCTCAGCTTCAACCTTTCCCTGCACTTCCTGAAAGATGTCAAGAACACAATCAGCAAAGTCAGAATAATTGTAAAATTCCGGTACGGTTTCTGTTTCCAGCTTGTCAAGCCATGTGCAAACGGACTTGATAGCCTTACCATCATTCCATTTTTCAGAAGTCTTGTTTCCAGAGATTACACGATTGAAAAACAGCAGTCTGCCTTTATGCGGACCTTCTTTGATCTTGCACTGTACCGCAAACATCAGCTTGTCTTTCGCTTTTGTCGGCTTAATTTCCATTTTATCGAAGCCAACAATATAAGTACCGTCCGGGACATCCTCAAATGAAGAAAGATCTGCATTCTTTACTTCTTCCTGTAATGCGTCAAGATCAACTTTCTTGTCAAATGCACTGAAATCTACTGCCATAATAATTCACCTATTTAACCTTTCATTTATATAAATTTATTTGTTATCTGATTACTGTCTGGTTCTGCGTCTTCTCTGCCCTCTGACCGGTGGTTCCGGTGCATTCATTGCACCTTCAGTTTCTGGTGTGGCATCCATTTTATCAGATTCAGACTCAGTAACTTCTGGTTCTTCCTGAACTGGTTCAGACTGTTCAACTGTCTGTTCAGCGGTCTTTCTTTCCTTGCGTGTTCTTCTTGGTGGTTTCTGTAACTCAGGGGCAGGTACACTTGCAGCCGCTTCTGCCGCAACATCAAAATCAACTTCTTCAGAATCACCTGCTGCTTCCTGAATTGCTTCATCTACTTTTTCCTGATACTCCACAAGTTTCTCATGGTTTTCAGCTTCTACCTCAGCCCTGCTCTTGCGTGTTCTTGTAGTCTTTTCAGCTTTTTCAACTGGTTCTGCTTTCTGTTCTGCTTTTCTGGTTCTGGAACGTCTGCCGGAAGCATCCGGTTTTTCAATATCACCTGCTACTTTCTGGTCCTCTTTGTCCATTTCTTCATCTGACTTATATGTACCCAGTTCATAATAATTTTTAATCTTGTCGTACAGATAGTTCAGATCATTATCAATGGCATAATTCTGGAACATTCCAAGAGGTGACTTAACTGTATCTTTTCCGCTGTTCTGAGTGTAAAAGTAATATTTAGCTTCATATACACCAGTTCTCAGAACGATTGTAAACAGTCCTTCAATAGTGATCTTCTCTCTTAACAGTTTTCCGATCAGCTTAACTGTAGTCAGTCCATTGTCCAGAGTTTCCAGATGGGTCATATAAGCAACTACCACATCATCCGGTAAGTCTTTGCACACATCAATGATCTCAAAGTAATTTGCACCGAAATCATTGTACTTGTCCCATCCAGTTTCCTTGATTCTGTTCATGTAAGGGATGGCAAGGATATACTGGAAATCATCAACCACGATCAGCTTTTTACCAGCTTTGACCTGTTCCTTCATGTACTTGATAATTTCTCTTGCATCTGTCACATTATCCAGTGTTTCAAAATGATTCTTGAATGGTAATGGTTTACCTACTGGATTTACTACTGCTGTAATAGCCGGATCACAATTTCTCATGCTGGTACTTTTACCTGTACCAGACTCACCCATGATTAATACTTTCTGTGCCATAATTCTTATACCTCTCTTTCATAAATAGTAATTTTTAATCTTTTTCTATCATCTAATGGTTTAAGCTGTACTGTATAATTTTCACACAGTAAGATACCAACCATATCCTGATATGCTGCACTGGTTCTTGTACCCTCAATTTCAACACATCCGCAAACTTTAAGCTGTTCTGAAACCGCTCTTTCAGATGTGCTTGCTGCTGTACGAATAATACCTTTTAATTCCTCGCATGTTTTCTGCAAGTACAGATTTTTCTCAGTCAATTCCTTATTTTCATCTTCCAGCTCTTTGATTCTCTCAGAATCCATTCTTTATACCTCTCTTTCTTATTCTTCATCCTCTGGATTGTTATTACCCTCAATGACCTTACTGGCCCACATATCAGCCCAGTGAAGGATCATATAAAGCTGTGTTTCATGCCCCTTGACACCATAGTTTGCAGTTTCATACAGTCCATCATGGTATCTGATAGCAAATTCTTCATCCTCTGTCAGATCAATGAACAGGGTTGCAAGTTTAATTGATCTGGTTGCATGATCCAGCGGTAACAGTGACGGATTACGTTTCCATGGTTTAGCATCTGACGGTTTACCGGATTTCAGAATGTTAGGGATGTACATCTGTTTTCCATAATCGCCGCATTTACCGAGATCATGCAATAAGGCGGCAATCACTACACTATCCTTGATTTTGTTGTAGCCTGCACCACCCAGCAGGGAGACACCGATTTTTTCAGCAGTAAACATTACATTGACTGAATGTGCTGCCAGTCCACCTTTTTCATGTGAATGGTTTCCACCAGATGCAGGGGCTTCAAAAAATCCGCACTCTCTCATATACTCAATCAGGTCAAGGACTCCATCACGCCCGGTTTTAATCAGTTCTTCCCTGATAATATCCGGGTAATTGTATTCAACCGCAGTTGCTTTCTCATTCGCCCCTTCTGCAACCTCATTTTCTAATGTACCTGTTGCAACCTGCTCTGCTGTCATTTCTTCAACTTTCTTTTTTGCCATGTTTATTTATCCTCTCTTTCTTAATTTTTCTTTCCACTGATCCTGAAACTCAATATTGTCCAAGTACCATGAATTTCCCTTTTCAGTATCTGCTACAAATTCCTTGAAATTATCAAAATCTTTTGGGTACAGTAAAATCCCACGTCCACCAGCTTTTCTGATTTTTTCAAGATTGTAAAGCTGTAACTCTGATGGTTCCCCTCTCGGTGCTTTTACCTCAAGTCCAAGGAATCTACCATACATACACACCAGTAAATCAGGAATCCCACTTTTGGTATAAGCTGCACCACCCCAGTATTTCAGGAACCAGAATCCTTTTCCCTTCAGGAAGGTTTTCACCTTATTTTCAAAGTTCTTCTCTGCTGCCGTGTTACTCACCTCTTTTCACAAGTTCTGTTTCAAATTTCTGAATGGATGCAGTTGTTGCAATTTCAGTAATAATACTAGGCACATATTCCATTGAACTGTCACGGTCAACCTGATATTTGTCTGAAACATCACATATCCCAGAAATAAGGTTGTACACCAATTCCGTAATGTCAGCTATGTATTCTGTCCGTTTGTCACCCGTCAGAAATTCACAAACTGTCTTTCTCTGTTCTTTGATTTCTTCCATTTCTTCTCCCTTCTCAGATTTATATGTATATCCGTTCGCATAAGCAAACAGTGTCAACCATGCAAAGTTGATACAGCAAATGATCCCAGGAATCCAGGAATAGGAATCTAACAGACTACCAAAATATAAAAATGAGATACCATTGATAAGTGTAATCAGCTTTAAAACTCTATTTTTCAAACAACTCATCTGTCAGTTCCTTCCCCTTTCTCAATGCTGCAAGATTCTTTTCCTCAAAACTGCCTTTCACCAGCAGGTAGTAATAAAAGCAACTTTTATCCTGTCCTATACGGTGAATACGTTTCTTTGACTGTTCCCATAAATCACAGGATCCTTTGCCAAGTGGCAGGGTGTAGTAAATGATCTTATTTGCTTTCTGAAAATTTCCACCCATTGCACCGGCCTGATACTGAATAAATGTCACGCTGTTCTCTACACACTCATAGGCATACATTGAACGCCCTGAACCATTCACAAAACTTACTTCCCGGTCAAGTGCTTCACATATTTTTCTTAGCCTTGTAAGTTCCTCATTAAAATTGTAGAAAACAATCACCCTGTCTTCTGTTGATTCCAGTAAGTCCCTGAATGCTTCTAATTTTTCCTTATGCCACTGACCGCACAGCTGCCTTGCATATAAAGTTTTGGTAAGACTGTTATCACCTACCAACTCAACTCTGGGTGTTACATCATTACCATAAAAATCAGAATCATCTTTAAACTGAATAAGATTTAATGTATCTAAGACCAGATAACCATTTTTCATAAAATGTCTGTATTCTTTGGTAGGTTTCACATAAATCTTCTGTTCAATCTGTTCAGGCAGTTCAATGACTTCCTGCGTTTTCATAAATACTGCCCCATGCTGTGCCAGTTTCTTTTTCAGATGATCTACGTGTTTATACCCAGTAACAACTTCCCGTTTAAACTGTCCCTGTTCTACCCATTCTGTATCTACATAGGAAGCCCAGAACGCTTTTTTCTTTATATCCCATCCCAGCAGCTTGCATTGTGACCACAGCTTTTCATATTTACCGGATGTTGGTGTACCTGACAACAGAACAACGCTTTCTGGTTGTAATCTCAGAATGAATTTTGCTCGCTGTGTAGTCTCATTTTGTATCAATGAAGATTCATCCAACATCAAAGTAAAATCCTTTATATGAGTGATATATGAACGCCTGTACACCAAATCATAGTTGATAACACCGACAATCTGTTTTTTATAGTCATAGATGGTACTGGTGTCAATCAATTCCCGGAACCGTACCACCTGTGTTTTCTTTGTCAGGTTGAACACTTCATAATCTGGATAGTACTTTTCAAAGTGATCCACCCAGTCATCAATCTTTGATTTCTGGCAGACCACCAGATTTACGTCATTATTCAGCAAGTACATTTTCTCTGCACCGACAAAAGTTTTACCAAGGCCCATGTCCAAGTAATATGCGCATCTGTTGAATGATTCTGTCTGGTCAAGGGCCTGCTGCTGATGGGACATAAAATTTAAAACGGGCATATGGTTTTTACCAGCCTGTCCACTGCTGAATACATTGCTTTATCAAAATCAGACAGATTCTTTGCAGCTTCAGGATTGTATTTGATTCCCAGTTCTTTCACTACGCTATCCATTGCAAGATCAAGCGCATACTCTGCAAATGCGTCACTAAGTTCAGGATTTCTATGTAACTCAAAATCAAGAATTATTCTTACAGACTTGTCAATTTCTTCCTGTGGTACATCCTTCCCAAATAATGCAACGCTTCTATCCACGTTACGCTGGATTCTTTCAGCAATACCTTTTTCTTTCAACATTTCTACAACTTTACTCATTACTTTTATCCTCACTTTCTACTTTGATTCCTGTACATTTTCTGAAAATTTCTGCATCAAAATTCGGTAATGACTTTATGGTATTCTTGGCACCCTCAGTCAGGCCATCCCACCAGATCTGTGCTGACTCTGATTCATCCAGAACCTTCAGATAGCCACCTGTTGTTTCATAAGTTGGGTATTTCTCTTTTTCTTCATCCGTCATATCGTATGAAGAAACCCATTCAACCACATTCTTAGGAATATTGGTCAACGCATAACGTGCATCAGAATTGATCCAGTCACGGTAAGTCCAGTCAGTAGGTTTATCGAACAGCATAATCTTCTGTTCTTCTGTCATAAAACAACCAGTATTAAAAGAAGAAAGGTTCCAATCCCCGGTGTTGCGATTCCCGGTGTTGCGATTCCCGGTGTTCCAATCCCCGGTGTTGCAAAGACCCGTACAACCTTTTCCTGTATTCACAATTGTCAAGAGTTCCTGCCAGCTAATCTCACGTACAATCTGGATTTTGTTAGTGCAACATTTTGTATCATCTGATTCAGTATCAACCATTCCCAGTGCAAGAACCTCTGCAACCTTATTTTCAGGATTGAAACCGTAATAACTGAAACAGTCAGATGCTTTTGTACAGAAGTGAAAACCTCTGTCACAACACTTTGGCGTTACATCTTCCTCAAACGTTTTACCTACTTCGTACTGGAAGTTTCTACAAGTCCAGTCTGGGTTAAATACTTTATAGCCTTTAATCGGTTCGCTCATTGTCATTTTTCTCCTTTAATTATTCCATCTGATCCTCAGATCAATATTCAACTGCTCTTTGATTTCTTTAATGTAATCATCCCAGGTTGCCAGATCATCCATGAGATACTCAGCACCTTCTTCCATCTTGGCAATCAAACGTCTGCAACGTTTCTCACCGAAACCAAATTCGTCATGAACGGCAGCAATACATAAGATAGTGAATGTATCAATTGTCATTTCCTTGATTTTCTGTGATGCTTTATCCAAATCCTTAGCTGCCAGAGAAGTATGTATTCCGGTCACACCACGAAATTTACATTCTCTCTCTAATGCTTCAAGTCCACCTTCCTTTACAATTCTTCTGGCAAGATCAAGACCGTCTTCACGACCTCTTTCATACTCTCTCATTTTGTTCATAAGGCAATCCCCTCAACTTCTGCAAATCTCTTTGCATTGATAAAATAGGACCATCTGTTGTCAGAGGTATGTACTGCATATCCCCAGGGAAAAACACCCTGCTGTAAACCTTTTCTGACCGTGTTATGGTTCATACCCATCAGTTTCGCCGCCTTCGTCACATCAAGTCTCGGGATAATGCCATCCCTGATTTCAAGCTGCGGCATAACCTGAAGTTCCTTATCCATGCCGGTGAAGTAATCAGAAGCCAGACCAAGTGACGTAGCAATGGCACTCTGGACATCTTCTGACGGGATCTGTTTACCTGACAGATACTGGCTCACAGAACCCTTACTTTTCCCGGTCATTGTTACCACCTGCCGCTGGTTCAGGTTTAGTTCCTGCATTGCCTTTTTTAATTTCTCAGCAAATTTCATTCATCCTCACCGCCTTCCGGGAAACTATTGTTGTTATACTGTCTCATAATATGGATCTTATATTTTCCATCTGAGCATTTCTGAGCCTGAATGATGCGGTAACCTTTCTTGCTGTCCTTTAATTTCTGTTCAAATACCGCAAATTCCATTTCAGAATCAAACTCAATGAACTGTTCAATCCACGCTGAAATGATTTTTTTCATTGCAATCCTGCTCACTTTCTGCTACTATGTAGCTGAAATAATTTTTTGTTGCTGCCCCATGGGAACTGGTACTTCCTGTGGGGCGTTTTTATTCCCTGACATTTCGCTTGCGTTTCGGTGTCAGGAAGTTTTCATCTTTACCAAGTGCTGCGCAGATGTTCTTTCTGCTCTGTTCCATAGGCTTGTGACTTCCCTTGATCCAGCTCATTATCGCAGCCACACTGACAGCCGCTTTTCTTGCCAATGTAGGCAAGTCCATGTTCTGCTCACTCATTTCCAGCAACATCTTGGTGGTATCAATGGGTACTGATTTTGGTAAAAAATCAGACGGTTTTCTCTTTGGTTCATCAGTCTTTGCTGTGATTTCAAATTTATCTGTGACCTTTGGTTCCTCTTCATTGTCAATGTTTGGAACGATATTTTTCAGGATGTTCAACACATACGGTCTGTTACTGTCAAGGCACCCTGCCATGATCTCAGCACACCTGATTAATTTATCAGTCGCAACAATCACTGTAGGTACACCACTTTCAATGATCTCCTGCATACACTGTTCATCTGGCTCTGCCCTTGCCCTGAAATAACTGTCAACCAGTTCCCTCTGGACTTTCCAAGCCAGATCATCCGTGAAGGACTTCACCAGCATCAGATAACCTGTTTCTGTGATAAGTATTACTGTTCCACCGGCGTTGGGACTGATTCCGAACTGACTACGAATTTCGTTGTCAGTTACATTTATCCTGAAAAAATCAACATCTTCAATGAACCGGTTACGGTTCTGGTTAAAGTTCCTTGATGCAGTACCGGGTTTCCTCTGATGTACTGCATCAACATCTTTGAGTGTGACAACCCTTTTACCCTGATACTCTTTAATCTGTATCTCTGTTCCCTGTATCTGCATCTGCTGCATTTTTTTCTCCTTTCTTACTCATTGCCGCCGCTGTTGCAATAGTTCCTTCCAGATAACCACGCTCACGTTCAGTCATATCTGGTAACTTTTCAGCAAGGTCACGGATGATCTTTTTTTCTTTTTCTGACATAACTTTTCACTTCCTTTCTCTTGGTTATAGTCTTGCTTCGCTTGAACAATGTAAGTCAACAAGGTACTGTGTCCTCTCGCTCGGTTGATTCTTCCGCTTAACAGCTTCTTGGTAGAGGAGTAAAGTGTTGATCGGCTCAACCTGTTCAGTTTTCTTCAAATAGTTCCGAACTCTATGCTTTCTTGTCCTACTGTTCTTGCTTTCTTCAACTGCTTTGATGGGTCATGTTTATTCTTCACACACTCTATCTGACCCGTGTCAGCTTGACCGCCATGTCACTTGTGTGTAGCCCTATCGCTTCACCCATTCTTTCCTGCTTTCCTTATTGACTTATGTGACCTGCCATCATCAGCACCGGGCGGTCATTTCCGGTGGACGGTCATTTCTGACCGTTTCGGCTAACCATTTATTATTGCATTTATAGTGTTCCATGCCTGTTCATAGCTTCTTAATACTTCGCCCTTATGTGGACCTGCAAGAATAATGACTCCCCACTTCGGAGTACTAATTCTATCAGTTATCATTTTTTTATCAGGCACATATTTCGCTTTAAATGTTCTGAGTGCCTTCATTGCGTATCGTTTATACTGTTTCTTTGTCATGTCGTTTTCCTCTCTTTCTTTGTGTGTTGCTGTCTGTATTTGTTGTTTGTGAGATAATAATACATCTCAAAAGCAATATTGTCAACACCTTTTTTGTTGCTTGTGAGATTTTTTGTTGTTTATGAGATATTTTTCTTGACCTTTTATCTGTAATGCCGTACAATGAAAATAAGAAAGGAAGTGAATAAAATTGAAAGACCGATTAAAGAAGTTAAGAAAGACATTAGACTTAACTCAACAGGCATTTGCTGATAGGATTGGAATGAAACAGAACACCATTGCTCAATATGAAATGGGACGAACAATTCCCAGTGACGCAATTATTTTTTCTATCTGCCGGGAATTTAACGTCAACGAAAACTGGTTAAGAACTGGTGAGGGTGATATGTTCATGGAAATGTCCAGAGACGAACAGATTGAAAAATTTATTGGAGACCTTTTACATGGTGAAGAAGATTCTTTTAAAAGACGTTTGATTTCAGGACTGGCGGCACTAGATGAAAATGGATGGAAAGTATTAGAGAACTTTCTGGATTCTATCCAAAAGAAAAAGGGCTGATTATTTCAGCCCCAGAATTGCTTTGATATGTACATAGATCAGACGCAAGCGTCTATCGTCCAACATATCAAGCATTTCAATTATTTTTCTTTTATAGTCCAATACATCCATCCCCTTCGTGAACCACACGACCCGAAACAGTAGCGATAAATATATTATCGAACATCTGTTCGCTATTGTCAAGTGGTAAATTATGGAAAAGAGGTGGTAATATTTTGGCAAGGCGAACCAAAAGCCACGGATGTTTATACACTCTGATTATAGGACCTTTTGAATTAACCCTCAGATTCTTAGGATGGTCTTTGAAATTGGGGTTATATTTTACCGTATACGTAATGATTTT
>ENA-OROE01001918-OROE01001918.1-human-gut-metagenome-genome-assembly--contig:-NODE-1918-length-11502-cov-23.857517_pt1 | contig 11502 bp, 9 predicted proteins | sample MGYA00242126_ERZ509044 | MGnify/ENA primary metagenome ERZ509044 (study PRJEB26280, sample SAMEA2338716) | human gut metagenome | biome: human gut; feature: human-associated habitat; material: faeces... | reverse complement strand
ACACAATAAAGCGTTACGATTGTCTGGTTGGTGATCAAAATGATCACCAACTAAAATCTGTGCGTTATGGCTGGGTGGTAAGTGGATATTTTGTCCATTTACCACTTCCAAGTGGTGAGTTACGGTTTTCGTAACCCACCATGGGGTAATCGTGTTACAGTAATCTGGCAAATACCGAAAAGCGACACTTACCAGATTTCACCGTGGCTTGACAAAATGTCAAGTCGAGGTTAAGCGTAGCACGAACAGAATCAATGTGGACAATTTGTCCACATTGATTTAGGCTGCGGCAATTCACCTCGTGTGAACAAAATGTCTACATGAGGTGAGCCATAACGCAGAAGATCCTTCTGGGAAATGACGCTTTGTGTCATTCCCAACATCAACTGGCCATTTTGACCAGTTGATGTTGGGTGCGCCGTTCTCCCTGCATGGATTTCCTGCCCCCTTCCGGCGGCGTTTTCCGGCTCTCCCTCTTGGGGGTCATCGCCGGGTATCCCATGCAGACGGTCATGCGGTTTTCAAGGTACGGTGCTGAATTTGGCAATAAAAAATCGCCACACAACAACCTGAACCTGACCATCCCTTCTGGGATGGCCTTGGTTCGGGTTTGCTATGTAGCGATAGAAAGTTAAAAACTTGCTCCGGCTCCTTCGGGAGCTGAGCTGGAACTCTAAGTAAATATGTTATATTAAATTGTTGGGATAGATTACCACAAAAATCGAGCCGTGTCAACAAAAACTTTTGAAAATACGCTACTTTCGGCAGCTTGCAAGAAAAAGAAAGGGGAACTTTGGCAAAAAGAGAGAGGACTGGACGGTGCCAGCCCTCTTGACAAGTTTTTTAAATCAGAAACAGGTTATCGTACCATGCTCTCAAACCGTTTCTGCAAGCGTTCAAACGTTTCGTCATCCACGGTCAGAAAGGTTCGCAGCGACCGCAAATTCAAACGGTGATTCGGAATGAGCTTCAATTCGGTATGTTGAACATCTGATGCATCTGTGAACACTGACCGACCGCATAGTATTATTCTACTTTTATCATACGGTAGCCCACACCAATATGTGTTTGGATGTATTGCGGGGATTCTTCTGTTGGCTCCAGCTTTTTCCGCAGTGTTGCCATAAATACCCGCAGGGAAGCCACATCGTTATCCCAACTGCGGCCCCAGATATTTTGTGTGATAAAGGTATGGGTCAGTACCTTGCCGACATTCTTGGACAGCAGGCACAACAGCTTATACTCAATGGGCGTCAGGTGCAGCTCGTCCTCTCCCAAATAAGCGCATCCCCCGGCATAATCCACTTTCAACTTACCATTCACAAATACAGAACTGGCAGTAAACATCTCTGCCGTCATCAGAGAGAGTCTTCGCTGCGTCACCCGAAGTCGAGCCAATAATTCTTCAACAGAAAAAGGTTTTGTCAGATAATCGTCAGCTCCGGCATCCAATGCATGAATCTTGTCATTATCTTCACTTCTGGCGCTAATTACAATGATGGGGGTATTGGACCAGGAGCGTACCGTTTGAATGACTTGAACGCCATCCATATCCGGCAAGCCCAAATCCAGCAAGATGATTTCAGGATGGTGCGATGTGGCCTCCATAATGGCTGTCGAGCCACTGGGCGCTACCACATAACGATAATCATTTGTTTTCAATGTGGTTGTAATGAGATTTCGTATAGATGGATCATCCTCAACCACTAATATCAAAGGTTTATTCATGAAGTTCTACCTTCCCGGCGGGTAATGTAAATGTGAACACAGTGCCATTTGGCTGATTGTCTGATACGGAAATCGTGCCGCCGTGGGCGGTCACAATGGACTTGCAGAGGGACAGCCCCAATCCAAGGCTTCTGCGGCTGTCGACCACTTTATTGGCCCCACTATAAAACATATCGAAAATACGGGGCTTCTGCTCATCTGGAATCCCAGGGCCGTTGTCGGAAACGGAAACCGTGACCCATTGCTCTTTTTGATCGGTATGTATTTCAATTACTGAACCGACAGGGGTATATTTGATGGCGTTGTCAACCAAATTGATAATCACCTGAACGATCAGCTTCGCATCAATGTGGGCAAGGATAAAGTCTTTACCGCTGGTCACACGAATGGTGTGTTCTTTACTCTTTCTGTTGATGTGCTTCAGTGCTTCAGAAACGACCTCATCCATGAGTTCGATACTCCGAGTTAGATTGACCTGTCCGCCCTCAATTCGTGTGACTGCCAACAGGTTTTCAACGAGATTAATCAGCCACATGGAATCGTCATAAATATCGGTAAAGGTCTGCTCCCGCAATGCATCATCCATCTTTTTATAATTTGCAAGCAAATTGTCTGCGCTGCCAGAAATCGCTGTCAAAGGGGTTCGAAGATCATGAGAGATTGCCCGCAGCAGGTTAGCACGAAGCTGTTCATTTTGCGCCAGAACAGCCGCTTCCTCTTTTTCTTTGGCGTTTTTGATGTTTTCAAGTGCCAAAGCGCACTCGCCCAGAATAGAGAGGAGTACGCTGTTTTCGAAAGAGTCCAGCGGAATACCGTTCACCGCAATACCAGCCACTCCATATACATGCTGGTTGACCCGAATCGCAAGGTATAAACACTTTGCACTGGATAATGTATCTGTTGTGGCACCGGCGTGTTTATTGTTTCGGAAGACCCAACCGGCGACTGCTTTCTCGTTCTCAGAAATTAAATCTTCCTGAATGCTGTTAACAGCACGAAAAACGTTAGGGGTGGCAAGTTCTTTACCATCAGACAGGTAGACGACAATATCTTTTTTCAGCAGCTTCATAAGCTGCCCTGCCGTAGCGGAGATTACCGCATTCTCATCCTGCTCTTTTTGCAGAAGCTGGTTGGTTTCAAAAAGAATCTTTGTACGGTAAGCTGTATGGGCAGATTGTTTCGCATTTTCTTTCAGCCGGGTAGCGAGAGATCCGGAAAGCAGTGTTACTATAAACATAATGGTAAAGGTAACAATATAGTTCGGATCGTCAAAATGGAATGTCAGTCTCGGAGTGGTAAAAAAGAAATTGAAAACCAGCACACTGACAACCGAGGTCAGAATCCCGCACAGTCGGTTGGTTGTGATTACAGCGGTCACAAGTACGCCTAATATGTAAACTGCGATAATATTACTCTCCGTGAACCCAAGAGCGTCAAAGCCACAGCCAATTAGTGTAGCTACCAGCAATACGACTATACTCTTCAGAACATCACGCAGGGGCATCGCATCTGCCTGCGCCTTACGCTTTTTTTCCTGATAGCTGGTTCCTATGCTGGCATCCGGTATCACATGAATATCCAGATTAGGTACGCTGGAAATCAGGCGTTCCGTCAAGGTGGGCTTGCTGAAAATATTCTTTCGTGCAACGGTACTTCGTCCAATTACGATTTTTGAGATGCCGGAAAGACGGGCAAATTCCGCAATCTGATAAGGCACGTCATCGCCATAACTTGTCTCAATCACAGCGCCAAGTTGCTGGGCCAGACGCTTATTATCCTGCAAACGCTTTTTATCATCGTCACTCATCGCCGCTGTATTTGGCGTTTCCACATAAAGAGCGGTAAATGTTCCCCGAAAGGCTCTTGCCATCCTTGCAGCAGTCCGAATGATTTTTGCGTTGGATGGCGACGAGGAAAGACATGCCAGAATGCGCTCGTCTGTATGGTAATCGCCTCGGCTCTGTACTCTGGCGCTTTCCGTCAGCAAGTTCACCCGGTCAGCGCACCGACGGAGGGCGATTTCCCGCAATGCGGTGAGATTTTCCAGCGTGAAAAAATTAACTGTTGCCCGCTGCGCCTGATCTTCCCGGTACACATTTCCACTTGCCAGTCGTTCCAGCAACTCCGCAGGCTCAATATCCACCAGTTCTACCTGATCTGCTTGATCAAAGGTGGAATCCGGAATGCGCTCCCGCACAAGAATTCCGGTGATAGAGGCTACTGTATCGTTGAGACTCTCGATATGTTGGACATTTACAGTCGTATAGACATCAATTCCAGTATTTAGCAGTTCCTGAATATCCTGATACCGCTTCGTGTGCCGACTGCTTTCGGCGTTGGTATGGGCCAACTCATCCACCAGTATGAGCTGGGGATTTCGCTTGAGCGCAGCATCAAGATCAAATTCACGAAGGGTCATTCCTTCGTAAGCAACTTGTTTCACAGGAAGCTGCTCCAAGCCGTCCAGAAGTGCCATCGTCTGGGGTCGGGCATGGGGTTCTATGTATCCAGCAACCACATCGATGCCACGCTCCTTAGCCTGATGAGCCGCCTGAAGCATGGCATAGGTCTTTCCGACACCTGCGGCATAACCGAAAAAGATTTTGAGTTTTCCGCTTTTCTTAGTGGATGCATCGTTACGGATCGCACGAAGAAGCTGATCCGGATCTTGTCTTGGCAGTTCCATTTTAACCCTCCTATCTGTCACTCATGTAGAAGTGATTCCCTTTATGACTCTTTACGTGTCCTTAATCATATATCAAAGGGAGTAAAAAAGGTAAAAGAGAATGCGTATCTGTATTAAGACCGTCTAAAGATGCAGGACTTATTCTTTTTTATCACGAGCTTGTGCCAGAAATTCAATCAGCCGTTTCCTTGTTAGAATTCCGCATAGAGCATTCCGGCCATCAACGATGGGGACAAAATTCTGATTCAGCATTGCAGTTACAACCTGCTCGGAATCTGCATCTATTTGTAACGCAGGGCAAAAATCTCTGCGAACAATGCTGCCAAGTCGGTATCCCTCCTGTACTTTCAAGTCTGTTGTCTGGCAAGCAAGAAGGTGGCGGAGGAAATCTCCCTCCGTCACGCTTCCAATATACTGTTCCTGATCATTCAGTACCGGGACAGCGGTATAGCCATGTACCATAAACCGTTCCAATCCCTGACGAATCGTATCCTTTTCATAAAGAAATACAGTGGAGATTTTGGGAATCATGATTTTAGCTATGTTCATTTCACTTCTCCAGAATACCGTCCAGCATCAGGTTGACTTCCAGCACATTGACGGTCTCTTCACCAAAGATGCCAAGGAATCGTCCGTCGGTGCAGTTTTGGATGATCTCACGCACTTCATCTTCGGTCATATCATTTGCCTTTGCAATGCGTGCTACCTGATACTCCGCTGCCGCCGGGGAAATATGAGGATCAAGCCCACTGCCGGAACAAGTAACCAGGTCCACCGGAATGGCCGTTTCGTCCATGTCCGGATCGGCAGCCCGGAGCTTTTCTACCCGCTCTGCCACGAGCTGTGCATATTCCTCACTTGCCGGAGAGAGGTTGGAGGGAGCGGCGTACATCAGTGCCTTTCCGTTTTCATCCGTATAGGTTGAAACATCAATATTCATAATGCGCCCCCACATATGGGCTTCATCTGTATATTGCTGCCCCAGCAACTCACAGCCGTATTTTTTTCCGTCTACTTCAATGATGCTTCCGTTTGCATTATCCGGGAAAATAAGCTGAGCGATTCCTGTTACAACACCCGTATAGATCACGCCGCACAGCAGAGTAAAGATCAAAAAGATCATGCCTGCCTTTGGCAGTACACTTTTTATCGTTTTCATGATAGATACCCCCTTATCCGAATATGGTGAGAAAAATTTTCTGAAGCAATTCCGGTGCCCACAGGGCGAAACGCAGGGTGGTCGCACATAGAATGGCGAAGCTCATTCCAATCATTCCTTCAAAATACGAGATCGTTTTCCTTGTTACTGCATTCATAGGATGCATCCTCCTTACATCAGACCGGTAAATACAAGCAGAATATCAATCAGTTTCACAAAGATAAAGGGAGCAGCCAGACCACCCAGCCCATAAACCAGCAGATTCCGTGACAGCAGCTTTCCGGCAGAGACCTCACGGTATTTCACACCTTTCAGCGCCAACGGAATGAGCGCGATAATGATGAGCGCATTATAAATGATCGCAGAGAGGACAGCACTCTGCGGGGAGTGCAGCCCCATAATATTCAGAGCAGACAGACCCGGATAAAGTCCCACAAACAGCGCCGGAATAATGGCAAAGTATTTTGCCACATCGTTAGCAATGGAGAAGGTGGTCAGGCTGCCTCGTGTCATCAAAAGCTGTTTGCCGATGCGTACAATGTCGATCAGTTTTGTGGGTGAAGAGTCCAAATCCACCATGTTACCTGCTTCTTTTGCTGCTTGTGTGCCGCTGTTCATGGCAACTGCAACATCTGCTTGTGCCAAAGCCGGAGCGTCGTTGGTGCCGTCGCCTGTCATGGCGACCAAATGACCCTTGGCCTGAAAATCACGAATCATTGCCAGCTTTCCTTCCGGCGTTGCTTCCGCAAGGAAGTCATCCACACCGGCCTCGGCAGCAATGGCCGAAGCAGTAATCGGATTGTCGCCGGTGATCATAATGGTCTTGATGCCCATTTTCCGCAGATCTGCAAATTTCTCCTTCACACCCTGCTTGATAATATCCTTCAGATAGATAACGCCGAGGATCTTGTGGTTCTTAGCTACGACCAGAGGTGTGCCGCCCTTGGACGCAATAGACTTGACAACTCGATCACAGTCCGGAGAATACATTCCGCCTGCATGGGTCACATAACTCTGCATGGCGTCTGCTGCGCCTTTTCGGATTTCGTTGCCGTCAAAGTCGACGCCGCTCATACGAGTCACGGCAGTAAATGGGACAAAGTGCATATTCTTGTCCTGAAGGCTTCTGCCACGAATTCCAAACTGCTCCTTTGCCAGCACAACAACGCTTCTGCCCTCGGGGGTTTCATCGGCCAGAGAAGAAAGCTGAGCGGCGTCCGCCAGTTCTTGAATATCAACACCATCTACCGGAATGAACTCCGATGCCTGTCGATTGCCCAGGGTGATTGTTCCGGTTTTGTCAAGCATCAGAATGTCTACATCACCGGCGGCTTCAATGGCACGACCACTCATGGCCAGAACATTTGCCTGGTTCAGTCGGGACATACCGGCAATACCGATGGCGGAAAGCAAGGCACCAATGGTAGTAGGTGCAAGGCACACCAACAGCGCTACCAGAGTTGTTACAGAGGTGGGATTCTCAATTCCCGCCAGCTTTGCAGAAAAAATGGAATAAGTGTAGAGAGAGACTGTCACCAAGATAAAGATAATGGACAAGGCTACCAGAAAAATCTGCAAAGCAATTTCGTTGGGCGTCTTCTTCCGGGCAGCACCTTCTACCATCGCAATCATCTTGTCCAGAAAGCTTTCTCCGGCTTCGTTGGTCACTCTGACAACAATCCAGTCCGACAGTACAGTGGTGCCGCCGGTTACAGCGCTGCGGTCGCCGCCTGCCTCACGAATTACAGGAGCGGATTCGCCGGTGATGGCGCTTTCATCCACAGATGCCGCCCCTTCTACGACTTCGCCGTCTGCCGGAATCTGCTCTCCTGCTTTGACAATCACCAGTTCCCCTTTTTTCAGCTGGGCGGATGGAACCACGGTCACGCTGTCCTTCTCCGAGACAGAGGGAATCTTATGCGCGTCTACGTCCTTACGGGATGCCCGGAGAGAATCAGCCTGTGCCTTGCCTCGGCCTTCTGCAATGGCCTCGGCAAAATTGGCAAATAGCACGGTAAACCAAAGAATCACTGCAATCGCCAGCGTATATCCGCTTGGAGCGTCTTTTAAGCCGAACAGGGACACCACCCAAAGAATGCTGGTCAAAATAGCAGCCACAAAAACCAGAAACATGACCGGATTTTTTGCCTGTGTTTTCGGGCTCAATTTTACAAAAGAATCTTTAATTGCCCTGCCGAGCATTTTCCGGTCGGCAAAAGCAGTTTTCTGTTTTGTACTCATATCTGTAACCCTCCGTTACGCAATGCTTCCAAAGAACTCAGCAAGTGGACCAAGAGCAAGCGCCGGGAAGAAGCTCAGCGCACCGATCAGCAATACCACAACAATCAGCAGGAAAACAAACATTCCATTTGTGGTAGACAAGGTGCCCGCAGTCGTGGCAATTTTCTTTTTCCCAGCCAGGCTGCCTGCGATTGCAAGTGTGCCGATGATGGGCAGGAACCGGGCAAAGAGCATCACCAGTCCCAGGCTTACATTCAGAAATACGGTATTCCCATTGAAACCGGCAAAGGCAGAGCCGTTATTGCCGCCACAGGATGAGTAGGCATACAGCATTTCAGAGAAACCGTGGGCACCGCCGTTATGCAGGCTGTCCATGACAGAGGGTACTACGGCGGCAAGGCCACTGCCGACCAGAATTGCAATGGGTGTTGCAAGGCAAACCAGTACCGACCATTTCATCTCATAAGGCTCAATTTTCTTGCCAAGGAATTCCGGTGTACGGCCTACCATCAGACCGGCAATGAACACCGTCAGAATAGCAAAAGCAAGCATACCGTAAAGGCCGCAGCCCACGCCGCCGAAAACAACCTCGCCGAGCTGCATCAGCAGCATAGTCACCATACCGGCAAGCGGCGTGTAGCTGTCATGCATGGAATTTACAGAGCCGTTAGAAGCTGCTGTGGTGAAAGCTGCCCAGGTAGAGGACGCTGCAATGCCGAAGCGAGTCTCCTTGCCCTCCATATTGCCGCCCGCCTGTTCGGCCATTGACATATTGACTGCGCCGTTTTGTGCAAGCTGGGGGGTGCCAACCTGTTCAGTGACGGCGATACAGCCCAAAGCAACAACCAGGCAGAGAAACATTGCCATAAAGATCGCAACACCCTGCTTCTTGTTCTTTACTGCAGAACCGAATGTGAAACACAGTGCCGCCGGAATCAGCAGAATGGAAATCATTTCGATCAGATTGGTAAAGGCATTGGGATTTTCCAAAGGATGTGCGGAGTTGACGCCCATATAACCGCCGCCGTTGGTGCCGGTCTGTTTGATTGCGACCTGGCTGGCCGCAGGACCCATCGGTACGAACTGCTCGGTGACGATCTGTGCATCCGAAACGATTTCGCCATCTACAGTGACGGTTTCGGTGTCTAAGTCAATTACCGCATCCTCAAGGATTTCGCCTTCTGCACTGACGGCAATCGGTTCTACAAGGGATACTGTTTCTGCACTTTTCAGGTTCTGAATCACGCCGCCGCCTACCAGCAGCAGAGCAATGACCAGATTCAGGGGGAGTAGGATGTGAACCACGATGCGGGTCAAGTCCACCCAAAAGCTTCCCAACCCGGAGGATTTCACCTTGATAAAGCCACGGATCAATGCAAATAGAACGGCGATACCTGTAGCTGCGGAAACAAAGTTCTGAACAGTCAGACCTAAAGCCTGAGTGAGATAACTCAATGTGGATTCACCGGAATATGCCTGCCAGTTTGTATTGGTAATGAAACTTGCAGAAGTGTTAAATGCCAAATCCCATTTCACACCGGAAAGATTCTGCGGGTTTCCGGGAAGAACTCCCTGCAGAAGTTGAAGCAGGAACAGAAAAACAAGCCCGATACCGGAAAAAATCATTACACTTACCGCATATTTTTTCCATGTCATCTGCTCTTCTCTGTCTACACGCGTAACCTTGTAAATCAGGTTTTCGCACGGTGTCAGAACTTTGGACAAAAAAGTTTTCTCGCCGCTCATGACGTTTTTTATGTATGCGCCCAGCGGAATTGCCAAAACAACCAGAATGGCAAGGTATAAAACATACTGAATCATGGTGCTCATGCCTGATCATCTCCCTTCATTAAAATATAGACATACCACAGCAGCATTGCTGCCGCACATACACCTATGAGTGCAATTAGCATTTGCATAAGAGCTATCCTCCTTTTTTGATGTCCCCAACATCATAAACCCTTTCCTCTAAAAATGGCATTAGTGATCTTTTGTGCGTTTAAAGATGAAATAAAGATTACAACCAACCCAAAAGCCATGCCATCGGAAAGGCGATAAGGATCGTACTGATACAGACACACGCCAAAACCAGTAAGGGCATTCCAACAAAGATGGAGATGGAGCCAAGTAGCGGATGATGCCAAATAAAGCGCTCCGCTTTTGCGTCAAATCTCTGTTCAAATCTTCTCGCCGCATTTATAATGCTCATAATTGTTCACCTCATTTCTTTCTTGCAAGGCCATAATACCGCTAAAAGTATTAAGAGGGGAAAAGGGTCCTGCAATCGAAACTAAGATTGTATAAGTCTTTGTCGCTCCAGGAAGTGATCTTACGGCTTTGTTCAAGCCTTGTGCGCTTTTGTCTGAAATCCGTCACGCTTTATAACGAGTCGTGATCCTTCAGGGTTTTGTTGCCAAATAGATGTCAAAACAGCAGTATAGCCCGGATGGAGGCGCTGTCGATAAAATAAAAAAAAGTGAACCCTCTGGGTATTTCCACCCAGAAAAGTCCACATAGAAAGAGCTGCTTTGGATTTATAAGAGATCGCAGTTGTCCAAATCCCTGCCATGAATCGTAGTTGTTGATGTACATTTGATGTTTGGTCTAAACAGGCAAGATTTCAGCTGCTGTTTTGGGCTCGAACCCGACCGTTTTCCCGGCCTTGCATAAAAATCCGATCCCTGTTTTAAGGGACTGATTTTGGCTCTGCACATTTTTGCACACTTTTTGCACACCGGAACGGCTGGATAACGGATGCAAGAGAGGATAACAGGTGCAAAGGATGCAGCAGATGCAAAACGCAAATTTACGATAAAGCGATAAAAACAACGAATTTGCGCAGTTTTGAAAATTGATGATTGTTGCACGTTGGTTTCTCTTAATCAGTGGGCCCAGGGTTCGAGTCCCTGGAGGTGCACCAGATATTGAACGTCAAATCGTAAGATTTGACGTTCTTTTTTGTTATGTAACCCCGAAAATTCGGGGTTTGCACGGTCAATGCACGGTTTTTGCACGGTCGGCGTTTTCGTGGGAATCCTCTGCATGGGCTGGAATTGCTTTGAAATGCGTGGTAGATTTTGCATCAGGTCAGCAGTGCCAGACGGAGCTGCGCCTTTACTTCGGGGTCTGCGTTCTTCAAAAGTTCCAGCAGAGCGGTCATAGAAATGGTCGGTTCGCCTTCGGCGGGTACAGCCTGCGGGCTGGGGCTTTCCTGTTTGGCATAGAATCCTTCCTCAAACTTCCTGCCCAGTTCTACACGAGAGGACTGCTGGATATGGGCGTAGGTGTTTACCAGCATATCTGCCGTAGCGTGTCCGGTGGTTCCCTGAACAGCCTTCACATCGCCGCCGGAGATCATCAACTGATAGGTGGCACTGGAATGGCGCAAACCGTGGAACACAATGCGGGGGAATTCCGGGTGGGCATCCTGCCACTTGAGGAACTTCTTGCGGATCAGCACAGGCTCCACCGCCAGACCGTTAGGCAGACGGAACAGCATTCCACTGTCATGGTAGCGTGTCGGGTCTTTCCTCTCGTCTGCCGCCAGCTGATTCAGCCACTTCTTCAGTTCCTCTTTCAGAGCAGAAGTCATGAAGATGGTACGGCAGGAGGATGCGGTTTTGGTGCTTTTCAGGATGAGGGAAGTGGTGCTGCGCTCCAGCTTGTCCGGGAATACCTTGATGATGCA
>ENA-OROE01001912-OROE01001912.1-human-gut-metagenome-genome-assembly--contig:-NODE-1912-length-11530-cov-2.485229_pt1 | contig 11530 bp, 8 predicted proteins | sample MGYA00242126_ERZ509044 | MGnify/ENA primary metagenome ERZ509044 (study PRJEB26280, sample SAMEA2338716) | human gut metagenome | biome: human gut; feature: human-associated habitat; material: faeces... | reverse complement strand
ACGAAACAGATAACAAGTATCTTTACTCGTCAAAATATCTTTATCTTTTAAGATTGCTTTCAAGAAAGAATAGTGATTTGAGTATCTCCTCTCTTGCTGATACATTTAACCAGACAGAGAATGATGTCATGAGAGCATTACGATACTGGGATAAGCTGGGGCTTTTAACTCTTTCCTATGACAGTAATAAAGAATTGTCCGGAATTACTTTCAGACAGCCTGATAATAAGCCTTCAGCACCTGACCCTGATGATACGAATATTATACATACTACTTTTAATGAAGCTTCTGACAGCATTCCTGATGCTAAGCCTGCGAAAGAACCTGAAAAGATTCCTTTAAAAGAATCTGTAGAACCTTCCAGAGTTACTGTTTCGCCTGATAAGCTCAGCGAATTATCATCTAATGATGATTTTTCAATGCTTGTCTTTGTTGTCCAGACATATCTTGGAAAGACTTTATCTGAAGGAGAAATTAATGCCATTGTTTACTTCTATGACACATTACATTTTCCGGCAGATCTCATCGAATACCTTATTGAATACTGCGTCTCTAAAGGCAAGACTTCTTTAAGGTATATAGAGAAGGTTGCTTTAGCATGGGCAGATGAAGGCATCAGCACCGTAGAAGCAGCTAAGGAAGAGGTTTCTAACCACAACGAGGTTGCTTACCGTATAATGCGTGCATTCGGAATAACAGGAAGAGAACCCGGTCAGGCAGAAAAGCAGCTTATTTCCAAGTGGACTGATGTATTCTGCTTTGATTCTGACATGATTATTGAAGCATGTAACAGAACTCTTAAAGCTACTCACCAGCCGAGCTTTGAATATGCTGATTCTATTCTTACAAAATGGAACTCTTCTAATATCCGTAATTCTGAGGATGTTAAAAAATCAGATGCCCAGTATGAGGCCTCTAAAGCAGCCAAAGTAATTAAGAACCCGGCATCACTAAAGCAGAATGCCAACCGTTTTAACAATTATCAGCAGCGCCCTAAGAAATCTGATGATTTTTACAATTCATTATTAAGCAATAATAATTAATTAGAAAGGAGTGTGTTATGCCTCTAACTAATACCCAGTATGACTCAATAATGAGAATATATGATGATATCCGCACAACCAACAGACATATTCAGGCTGACCGTTATAATGAAGCTGTTTCCGCTTGTCCATCTATAGCAGATATTGATTCTGATATCATAGATATGTCTGTTAAAAATGCCAGAGCCCGCATAGACACTGGTTCATCTGACACGACTACTGATGAACTGGCTGCTGCACTTAAGACACTTCATGAAAAAAGAGTATCTGCCCTGGCTTCAATTGGTAAGCCTGCTGATTATCTTGATGATATATATACCTGTCCTTATTGCAAAGATTCCGGGTATGTTAACGGAAAAAGATGTACATGCTTTAACAAAAAAGCTATTGATCTTATATATAAGGACTCTAATCTCAAGAACATAACTGAGAATGAGAATTTTGATACATTTTCATATAACTGGTATAATAACATCGATGTAGATCCTGCCACAGGACTCACACCTTATAATAATATGCAGAAGGTTGTCAGCATATGCCATGATTTTGTTGATAATTTTGATAAGAATTTTTCTAATCTGTTATTTATCGGTCAGACAGGTGTAGGCAAAACATTTCTTTCTAACTGCATTGCCAAAGCTCTTATGGATTCTTATCACAGTATTATATATTTGACTGCCGGTGAGTTCTTTGATTCATTTAAAAGCGGTGATTTTAAAGAGTATGGTAACTCTAAATTCAATACATCTTTCTTTACTGAATGTGACCTGCTTATAATTGATGACTTAGGAACGGAGAATTCTTCCAGCTATAATTTGTCGAATCTGTTTTACATTATTAATGAAAGGCTTCTTAGAAAGAAAAGTGTTATTATCTCTTCTAACCTTGATATGCCTGATATTGAAAGCAGATATTCTCAGCGTATCTTTTCAAGGCTTGTAAGTGCCTATTCTATTTTAAGAATTTTTGGTGATGACATCCGGTGTATGAAGAAATTATCAGCTAAAAACTCTTAACGATTATTTATGTCAAATATATCATTGACTTATTTCGCGTCAATGTTTATATTTTTATATGTATGTTTAATTATTATACTTTTATGGAGGATTATTTATTATGCCACGTGATGAAAGACACACAGAAACTATTCCCTACGGAACTTTAGGTATTATCCCATTAGCAAGCTGCACTGAAATGGGTAAGAAAGTTGACGAGTACCTTGTAAAGTGGAGAGAGCAGCGTCAGAATGAGAATACTTCTACCCTTAATTTTGCAGGATATAAGAGAGACAGTTACATTGTAAACGCTAAGACTCCTAGATTCGGTTCAGGAGAAGGAAAGGGCGTTCTTGTAGATTCTGTCCGTGGTCATGACTTATATATTATGCTTGATGTCTGCAACTACAGCCTTGAATACACTGTATGTGGTTTCAAGAATCATATGTCTCCTGATGATCACTATGCTGACCTCAAGAGAGTTATTGCTGCTGCAGGTGGTAAGGCAAGAAGAATTAATGTAATCATGCCTTTCCTTTATGAATCAAGACAGCACAAGAGAACAGGAAGAGAATCTCTTGACTGTGCACTTATGCTTCAGGAACTTACAGATATGGGTGTCGAGAATATTATTACTTTTGATGCTCACGATCCTAGAGTTCACAATGCAATTCCTCTTAAGGGATTTGAATCTGTATCATGCACATATCAGTTTATCAAGTATCTTCTTCTTAATGTAGATGACCTTCATATTGACAGCGAGCATATGATGGTTATCAGCCCTGATGAAGGTGGTATGGGACGTGCTGTTTACTTTGCCAATGTTCTTGGTCTTGACATGGGTATGTTCTACAAGAGAAGAGATTACACTAGGATTGTTAATGGTCGAAATCCTATCGTTGCACATGAGTTCCTTGGAACTAATGTTGAGGGCAAGGATGTTATCATCATTGATGATATGATTTCTTCTGGTGAAAGTATGATTGATGTTGCTTCTGAGCTTAAGAAGCGTGGCGCAAGCAGAGTATTCTGTGCTACTACATTCGGTCTTTTCACTAACGGCTTTAAGAAGTTTGATGAAGCATATGAGAATGGCATTATTGACAGAATCCTTACAACTAACCTTGTATACCAGCCATCAGAACTTCTCTCTAAGCCTTGGTACATCAATGTTGATATGAGCAAATATATGGCTCTTCTTATTGATACACTTAACCATGATTCTTCAATCAGCAATCTCTTAAGCCCGGTTGAAAGAATCCAGCAGAGAGTTAAGGAATATAACGAACTTCATTACGGAAAGTAATTAATAACAGAAATGGAATCTGACACATTTAAGCCAGATTCCATTTTTTAATTTCTTATTGCAGCATCATTCTTTGTTTCCGCTGGTCTGTCTGTACCAGAATTATTTCCAGCAGCTGTACTATCCTGCTTAGTGCTTGCAGTTGCATCATTATCCCTTACCGTTCCTGTTTCCATCTGACTTGAAGCCTGTGTATAATGATGACTGCTGCTATTTTGCGTCTGCGTTACTGATTGTGTTTCTGTCTGTGTCTGTGTTACTGACTGAGTTTCTGTCTGCGTCTCTGTCTGTGTTTCCTCTTGATTTTCTTTGTGGCTATACTTTGGAAAATCTTTCTTTGCAAGACCATTATGTGCCTGTTCCATAAACTGTCTGAATATTTTCAAAGTCGCATTCTGAGGTATTGATGCCGGATAATCATATCCCTGCCATACTGCCAGTGTATAATATGCACTATATCCACAGAACCATGAATCATAATTAGAATTCGTCGTACCTGTCTTGCCCGCAACAATGGCATTTTCAGGTGCTGCTCCTCTTCCGGTTCCTTCTGTCACAACAGTTTTTAACATATCTGTCATCATCCTGCATGACTCTGAATCATATATATTCTCCTCACGGTTAGAAGTATCAAGCACCAGCTTTCCTCTATTATCGTATATTGAAACTATACATGTTACACGCCGGTACTTTCCATCATTAACTATCGTTGTATAAGCTCCCGCCATCTCTTCAGTTGATACTCCATATGTGAAACCACCGATAGCAATGGCATTATATTCCTTATCCATCCATATTTTATGGAATCCCTGATTAAGAAGATATGAACTGCCAACCTTGGGAGTTATCTCTTTAAGAACATTCCACGCAACAGTATTTCTTGAAAGGCTTACCGCTGTTCTTAAAGTTATATTTCCCATATAAGTTCCATCAGCATTTTTAGGACCATCCTGTATATACTCATCTGATACTATCGTATCAGGTGTATTCCCCTTTTGAAGATATGGAATATAGTCTAATATTGGCTTAATTGAACTTCCAGGCTGTCTGTAGCTTTGATATGCCCTGTTAAGTGTGTATCCCTCCAGCTCCTGACTTCTTGAACCTACAATAGCAACCACATTTCCTGTCATATTATCAATACATGTTGCTGCTGCCTGCATCTCATATATTCCATCCTTCATCGAAGTATAACTGTCCAGATTATCATCAACTGCTGACTGCAGCTTTTTCTGGATATTCATGTCTATGCTTGTATATACACTATATCCCCCTGATAATAATTTCTGCTGATACATCGTATAACTTTCTTCATAAAGCTTCTTATACTGGTCATAATCATCATCATTAATAAAATTTGTTCTGAATATAAATCCGCCTGCCTGCATCATTCCTTCCGTAGCACAATGTCTGGCATATGTTTCAACTGAATTATTCCTTGACGAAACAGGCTGCCTAGACAGCTCAACTTGTGAATCAAGTGCTGTATAATAATTCATTGAATTAATTATATCTTCATTATACAGTCTGGCCAGAATATTATCCCGTCGTTCTACAGTGTTATCAAAGTTAGTCAGAGGATTATATCTTGTAGGATTATTAGGTATTGCCGCTATAAATGCCTGTTCCGAAAGAGTAAGGTCTTTTACTTCTTTCCCAAAATATCCCTTTGCCGCAGCTCCTACACCATAATACCCATTACTAAAATATATGTTATTAAGGTAAAATTCCAGTATCTGCTCCTTGGAATATTTCTTTTTTACCGGCGGCGGTAAAAGATTATTCTTCGTGTAATTGTTAATCATCGTCTTTGTCAGAATCTTATCGTCCTCACGGCGTTTGCAGTCGCTTAAATGCTCGTCCATAAAAGTTGTGACCTGATCCATATAAAGGTCGATATTGGGGACTTCCCCCGGTTTGATATAATTTAACTTTGCCAGCCGCTTTAACAGCGTGGCAACAAATTGTGTATATTCAGTATTCATAACTTGTCATCTCCATTCACATAACAGTAACTATATGACATTATATAGTATTTAAAACTAGATAGCAAGGGGCGGATATAAAACACCTGTAATTGTTTGAAAAATTGTTATAAAATTAATGAAATTTATGCAATATTGCGTGACAAAATAGGGGAAATATAATATACTGTAATTCATGGGGCAGATAGATAAGTGCCCGGTAATAATTGTGTACCAATGGGTAGAATGGAGGATATTTACTATGGGAATTTTAACAAGATTTAAGGATATTATGTCTGCGAACATCAATGCTTTACTGGACAAATGCGAAGATCCGGAAAAGATGATTGACCAGTACATGCGTAACCTTGAAAGTGATCTGGGTAAGGTAAAGGCAGAAACAGCTTCTGTTATGGCAGAGGAAACAAGAGCCAAGAGAGAACTTGACGAATGTACAGAGCAGGTTAATAAAATGCAGTCATATGCTGAAAAGGCACTGACAGCAGGGAATGAAGCAGATGCACGTAAGTTTCTTGAAAAGAAGCAGCAGCTGGTATCTACACAGACAGCATTACAGCAGTCTTATGAAGCGGCAGCAGCCAATGCGGCAAAGATGCGCCAGATGCATGATAAGCTTGTAAAGGATATTGAATCCTTAGAATCAAGAAAGGCAGCAATCAAGGCAAAAGTTGCGACAGCTAAGGCACAGGAACGTTTAAACAGCATCGGTTCAAGTGTGACAGGTGCAAACAACAGTATGGCAGCTTTTAGCAAGATGGAAGCAAAAGCCAATAAGATGTTAGATGAAGCCAATGCAATGGCAGAGTTAAACCAGTCACAGGAAGATTCTGATATTGACAATCTTGCAGCAAAGTATGATTCAGCACCACAGGATGCAGCAGTAGATGATGAACTGGCAGCATTAAAGGCAAAGATGGGCTTATAATATAAATAACAGCAGAATGGAGAAAAGTCATGGGGTTATTTGGAAAACAGCTTGCAAATGTTGTAGAATGGGAAGAATACAGAGATGACTGTATTTTCTGGAAATGGACGAACCGTGAGATTAAAAAAGGAAGCCGCCTGATTATCCGTGCAGGACAGGATGCCATTTTTATGTACAATGGTAAGATAGAAGGTATTTTTAAGGATGAAGGAAGCTTTGATATTGAATCCGATATCATTCCGTTTCTGTCAACTTTAAAAGGCTTTAAGTTCGGATTTAACAGCGGTGTGCGTGCAGAAGTTCTTTTTGTGAATACAAAGGAATTTACCGTAAAATGGGGCACAAAAAATCCGATAGCCATTCCGGCACCGTCACTTCCGGGCGGTATGCCAATCCGTGCGTTTGGTACATTTAACATTAAGGTCGATGACTATCTTGCATTAATTGATAAAGTGGCGGGTGTGAAGCAGATGTACACGGTTGACGATGTCAGGGAACGTGTTGTTGCTGTTTTAGACCAGCTTCTGATGAAGTGGATTTCTAAAGAAGGCAAGGATATGTTTAATCTTCAAGCCAATGCGTATGATATCTCAGCAGGGATTAAAGAAGACCTTGATATGCAGATGATTAAGATTGGACTGACCATTACCGACTTTAACATTTCAAGCTTTTCGTATCCGGAAGAAGTACAGAAGATGCAGAACAAAGCCGCTTCCCAGTCTATGGTGGGCGACATGAATAAGTATGCACAGATGGCAATGGCGGACAACATGAGCAATGGTAAGTCCTCTAACATCGGTGTGGATATGATGAATATGCAGATGGGATTACAGATGGGCAGACAGATGATGGACAGCATGAGCAGCGCGCCACAGAGTACAGGTGCGGCACAAAGCAGTACGTCAGGCAGTGCACCGAAGTTCTGTCCGGAGTGTGGTTCACCGACAAACGGTGCAAAATTCTGTTCCAACTGCGGACATAAATTAGTATAAAAATCCGGCGGCGGCTGTTTTATTTTCGCGAAAGCGGACAAATGTGCAGTCAAGCGGGGAAAGCTCTTGATAAGGGTGATATAAAAAGAGCTGTTATGCATAAAAGTATTTTTGGAATACTTGCATGACAGCTCTTTTTTGTTTATAATGACACATACTTGAAACAGTGCGTATGCAGTGTGTACATCTTTGGGCAGGATAGTCATAAAGAAACTGTATACACGCAGGAATGGAGGAACGGTTTGAATTTAGATGGATTAAATGACTGCCAGAAAAGGGCGGTAAAACAGACAGAGGGGCCAGTGTTAATTATTGCCGGGGCAGGTTCGGGAAAAACACGTGTTTTGACAAACCGCATTGCATATCTGATTGATGAATGTGGAATCAGCCCATATAATATTTTAGCAATTACATTTACCAACAAAGCCGCCGCAGAAATGCGTGAACGTGTGGAAAAGGTAACGGACTGCGGCAGTCAGGTGTGGGTAAGTACCTTTCATTCGACCTGTGTGCGGATTCTTCGCCGTTACATAGACAGAATCGGGTATCAGACCAATTTTACGATTTATGATACGGACGACCAGAAAAGCGTAATCCGGGATGCCTGTAAAAAATTAAACATCGATACAAAAATGCTGAAAGAGCGCACAATTATGAGTGCGATTTCATCTGCCAAAGATGAAATGATTTCGCCGGATGAAATGGAAGTGAATGCCGGGGGCGATTACAATGCCAAAAGAATTGCCGGTGTATACAGAGAGTATCAGAAGACACTTAAAGCAAATAATGCGCTGGATTTTGACGATTTGATATTTAAGACGGTTGAACTGTTAAACCGTGATGAGGAAGTGTTGGAAGCGTATCAGGAGCGTTTCCGTTATATCATGGTCGATGAGTATCAGGATACGAATACATCACAGTTCCGTCTGATTAGCAAGCTGGCACAAAAATACGGCAATTTGTGTGTGGTCGGTGATGATGACCAGTCCATTTACAAATTCAGAGGGGCGAATATCGGCAATATTTTAAATTTTGAAAATACATTTCCAGGTGCAAAGGTGATTAAACTGGAACAGAACTACCGTTCGACACAGACCATTCTTTCTGCGGCAAATGAGGTGATTGCGCATAATATCGGAAGAAAGTCTAAAAAGCTGTGGACGGAAAACGGCAAAGGGGACAAGATTCATTTCCGCATTTATGAAGATGCTTATAAAGAAGCGGAAGGTGTGGTGGAAAATATCTGTGCCTGTGTGCGGGACGGCTGGAATTATAATGATATTGCGGTTCTTTACCGTACCAATGCGCAGTCCCGTCTGCTGGAAGAAAAACTGATAGTCAGAAATGTGCCATACCGCATTTACGGCGGTATTAATTTCTATCAGCGAAAAGAAATCAAAGATATTCTTGCGTATTTAAAGACGATAGATAACGGTATGGACGGGCAGGCGGTGAAAAGAATTATCAATGTACCGCGGCGCGGAATCGGTGCGACAACACTGGAACGTGTACAGGAGTTTGCCGATGCCAACGATATGACGTTCTGGGATGCCTTGTGCAATGCCGCAGAAATTCCGAATATCGGCAGGGGACTTTCAAAGATTGAATCCTTTGTGACACTGATTCTGGGATTTCAGGCAAAGAAGCAGTTTTTGTCTATCCGCGAACTGACAGAAACAATTCTTGAAGATACGAGGTATATGGAAGCACTTGCGGAAAACGAAACCAAGGAAGAAGTTGAAGCAAGACAGGAAAATATCGATGAATTTATGAATAAAATCATCAGCTATGAGGAACAGACGGAAGGCGATTTTTCAGAAATGCAGACAGACAGAGAAAATCCGCAGGCAGCTCCGACACTCAGTGGATTCCTTGAGGAGGTGGCACTGATTGCAGATATTGATAATCTGGATCAGGACGGCAATCAGGTCATGTTAATGACACTGCATAGCGCAAAGGGTCTGGAATTTCCGATTGTATACATGACAGGACTGGAAGACGGACTGTTCCCAAGCTACATGACGATTATGTCCGATGACCCGACAGAAGTCGAGGAAGAACGCCGTTTGTGTTATGTCGGCATTACAAGAGCACAGAAGGAACTCAATATCAGTGCGGCAAAGACGCGTATGATTCACGGCGAAACACAGATGAATAAGGTGTCGCGTTTTGTAAAGGAGATTCCTGAAAATCTTTTAGAGGTTGAAAATCACAGTTACGGCAGTAAGAAAAGTGCCCTTTCCTTTGGCGGAGAAGACAGCGGGGAATCACAGGGACGGTTTGACTTCCGTGCCAATGCCAAAGCGGCACTGTCCCGCTACGGAAGCGGAACAACCACTTACGGTCAGGGTAATAAAAAGGTTGCAATCAGCGGACAAAAAGGCATCGGCAGTACCTATGCCACAAATTACGGCAGGACACCGACTAATTACGGTACAGGAAACTTTGCACAGCCGAATAAAAAAGTCGGTTTTGGGAAAGAATTTCCGATGGACATATTTGATTTAAAAAAGCCGGCAAAAACCACAACGTCCTATAGCATGCCATCAAAGAAAGCAGCCGGGGCAATTAAGTCGTCAGGACAGGCAGCAGGCGGGACAGGGCTTGGCTACCGGGTCGGCGATACCGTTTCCCATGTCAAATTCGGAACCGGACAGGTGCTTGCCATAGAAGACGGTATGCGTGATTATATGGTGACAGTCCAGTTTGAAGAATTTGGCACAAAAAAAATGCTTGCAGGGTTTGCAAAATTAAAAAAACAGTAGTAAATCGGGCAGGCATATGCTATAATGACAATAGAATATACGTGAAAAGAAAGGGGCTATGATGATGATGAGCAGAGATAAGATTGAGGATAAATTAGAAGAACTTATTGCAGCAAGCAGACTCAATGAGCTTTTAAACAAAAAAGAAGCCGAGGAAGAAAAGAAAAAGAGCAACTGCGTGATTGCAGTGCTTGCAGTCATCGGTGCAGTTGCGGCAGTCGCAGCGATTGCTTATGCGGTTTACAGATATTTCACACCGGATTATCTGGAAGACTTTGACGATGATGATTTTGAAGACGACGATTTTGAGGAAGATGACTTCGAGGATGAAGACTAATCCAATCGTAAGTGAAAAAGTTTACAAGGATGCCACTGGCTGGAGTATCAGTCAGTGGTATTTTTTAAGAAAATTTATGATTATGGCAGAACAGGAAAATAAAAAGAAAGCAAGAGCGAGGTATTCATGAAAAAAGGCGAAACATATACAGGACGCGTACAGCATGTGGATTTTCCCAATAAGGCGGTGGTATTTACAGAGTCGGAAAATCCTGAAGATAACGGACAAAAGGTTATTGTAAAAAATTCAATTCCGGGACAGAAGGTCCGGTTTATGGTCAATAAAAAGCGCGGCGGCAAATGTGAAGGCAGACTGCTTGAGGTGCTTGAAAATGCACCGTCAGAAACGGCGGACAGATGTAAGCATTTCGGAACGTGCGGCGGCTGTGTGTACCAGAGTGTGCAGTATGAAGAACAGTTAAAGATGAAAGAGGCACAGGTTCATAAGCTGCTGTCGGAAGCGGTTGATGGGGAATTAAATTTTGAAGGCATTATCGGAAGTCCGTGTCAGGAAGCGTACCGCAATAAAATGGAATTTTCATTCGGCGATGAAGTAAAGGGCGGAGAACTGGCATTAGGTCTGCATAAGCGCAACAGCATGTATGATATTGTGACGGTAGACGGCTGTAAAATCGTCGATGGGGATTATCACAAAATTTTAACGGCGGTGCTTGAGTATTGTAAGCAAAAAGAACTTCCGTATTATCATAAAATGACCCATGAAGGTTATCTGCGCCATCTTTTGGTGCGCAAAGCTGTAAAGACACAGCAGATTCTGGTGGATATCGTGACAACGACACAACTGGATTTTGATATGGCAGAACTGGCGGACATTTTACGGGAACTGCCGCTTTCGGGCACATTGACAGGATTTTTACATACGCGCAATGACAGTGTTGCCGATGTTGTCAAAAATGAAGGTACAACGGTACTTTACGGCAGGGGTTACATTGAAGAAGAACTGCTCGGACTGACCTTTAAAATCACGGCATTTTCATTTTTCCAGACCAATTCACTCGGAGCAGAGGTGCTGTATTCCAAGGCACGTGAGTATGTCGGTACGACAAAGGATAAGGTAGTCTTTGACTTATATAGCGGAACGGGAACGATTGCCCAGATTCTTGCGCCGGTTGCCAAAAAGGTTATCGGTGTTGAAATCGTGGAAGAAGCCGTGGCAGCAGCC
>ENA-OROE01001909-OROE01001909.1-human-gut-metagenome-genome-assembly--contig:-NODE-1909-length-11547-cov-6.567438_pt1 | contig 11547 bp, 10 predicted proteins | sample MGYA00242126_ERZ509044 | MGnify/ENA primary metagenome ERZ509044 (study PRJEB26280, sample SAMEA2338716) | human gut metagenome | biome: human gut; feature: human-associated habitat; material: faeces... | reverse complement strand
CGCCAAGATAACGGATACGGAACCATGCACCCTCCAGCGGCTGACCGCTCTCACTATCCACCTTACGGATGATGATGGCGGAAAGGGGCGTATTCTCGAAAGTCAGAACCTTGCTTTCACCGCCGGCGATAAAGCACTCCTGCGTGGCAGGCTCCTTGATGGAGTAGCCGGGAGCCGCCTCCAGCTCCGTCACCTTAAACCAGCCGTCTTTGACTTCGGGGAGAATGATCTTTCCGCTCTCATCAGTGTAATAAACGCCAAGATCGTTCAGCTCACCGGTATCGGTATGATTGCTGGCATACCAGATTTGGAACTTGGCTCCTTTAATGGGATCGTCGGTGACGCTGTCCACCTTACGGATCTCCAGCGTCGGTTTGAGGGCGTTGAAGAAGGTGACGGTAGAGGTTTCGCCTGCCTTCAGCGCCACTTCCTGCGGAATGGGACAGAGAATGACATGGCTGGGGACATTGATCTCCGTCACCCTATAGGTGCCAACGGGAATAGAATCAAGGAAAATGCGTCCGTGACTGTCGGTCGTGGCAGTGGTGGAGAAGCTACCGTCAATCTGCTCGATACGGTAGGTCACGCCCTCGATAGGTTCGCCGCTGGCGATGTTCTTCTTGATGATCTCGAGACCTGGCTTTTCGTAGTCCACAAAGGTGACCTCGGAGATTTTTCCGGGTCGCAGCGCCACGGTCTGCTCCGTATTACTCACGATGTATGGCTCCGGTACGGATTCCTCACGAACCACATAGACATCAGCGGGGACGGACGAGAGGACGGCGGAACCGTCTGTCCCAGTGGTGACGGAGGTGGAATAATTTCCGGTAACGGACTTAATGGAAAACACCGTGCCGGCAATCGGTTTGCCGCTCATAGCATCGCGCTTGATGATCTTCATGCTGGGTAGTTCGTAGTTTGTTGCAGTAACCGTATACTGCTTGTCACCATCGGTGGTATCGACATAGACGCTGATGGGGGTGGAATCAGCACAGTACCCTGCAGGCGCTTCGGTTTCCACGAAAGACCACAGGCCCTTGGTGACATTCTTGACCTCGATGATGCCACCATTCATCGTTACCTCGCTACCAACGATCTGACCGTCGTGGTAGACATTGAATTTCGCACCATCCAGACCACGGGTTGTTCCAGCAGCGACCTTTTTCAAAGTAATGTCAGCGTCACCCGCAGGCGGCTGATCCGGTTCATCGCCAGGAGTGTTGGTAACCAGCTTTCTCGGCGCGTAGTAGTTAAAGAAAGACTGTCGGCCCTTGACACTGGACTTTGCGTAGACCGCCCATTTGGCAGCATCATCTTCTACAACAGTAGCGACGATCCCCTGGGCAGCGTATTCTTCGATCTGCTTCTGGAATTCAGCGTCTTCCTTGGCCTTCTGTGCCAGCATCCAATCGATGTAGCCCAAGTAGGTCTCATAGGTATCCGCATTGGCAAAGCCTCCGGCATCGATATCGCCGTCACCCTCACCCTTGAAGGTCTGGTAATCCCACACATACGTCTGCGCGGCCATAAAGAGGCTGCCGGGGATATCACCCTTATAGTCCACGATGAATGTCATCATCCACTTGAAGTTTTCAAGCTGCTGGGCGTCGAGTTCACCCATGCCGCTCTGCGCCAGCGCCGTCTTCAGGACGGTATCCGCATCCGCGCCTGTCGCAGAGGTATAGGTGTAGCTGTTCAAGAAACTTGCGGTACCCCAACGATAGCCGTAGCCACGATCAAGGCAGTACAGCAGCTTGCCTGCGGCCATGGGAGGCTTATAGCTGTAGGGAGTGCCGTCATGGAGAAGCCGCGTTGTCCAATAATTCGTGTTGCTGGTGGGTTTAATGCCTGTGCCCGTACTGGTCGCGGCGAATGCTGTGGTTGGAAACAGGCTGAGAATTGTCATAATCAGCAAGAATGCTGAGACAAGTCTGGTTTTGATTGATTTCATAAGAGATCTCCTTCATTTGTAACACAAGAAAAGCAGGTTGAGTTTCCTCAACCTGCTTCGTCGAATGATTCACTTTTCGAACTGACCATTTTGGAATGGATTGATCCACCGCAGAGGCAATCATTGATCAGCCTATTGCGGGAACGTCCACCCATGTGACCTCGCATCCGTCTACGAGGAAGACCTGCACACAGTACCAACACGCCAAGCCATTACTGTCCGTGCCACGCGCTAAACCAACGCCAATCTCGCCGTAGCGAGCATTCAGCATGTTATCCGCATGACCCTTGGAATTCGACCAAAGATTGACGACGGCATCAGATAAAGTCTTGTGCTGTTGTTCGAGGTACAGTTCTGTGATGCAGTGGATGTTTTCGCCGGTGCGTCGGCTATCTGTAACGGTATTGCTTCTGCGTCCATCGGGGCGAGTGTGAGAATAGGCACCACTTGCCGCCATCTCATCCGCGCGGACTTGAGCCGCATCCATCAGAAGGCTATTAACCTCCAATACAGCAACTCCCTTATTAAGCCGCAGGGTGTTGGTACGGGTAACGACATCCTTCTTTATGGCATCAACATCAGTCTGGTGGAGTTGGCCACTTGTCTTCTCTCCCTCTTGCTTTGTAGGCGCAATCCCAGTATAGGGCTTGTCCGATTCGACCTGGACGCATTTGGCAGTATCATCCCAAAAGACGTTAAAACCGACAGCCTGGCCAATATCACGCAATTTCACATAATTGTGGCCGTTGATCACATACGCCTCCATGGGGGTAAGTGTGCCATCCACAAAAATCTGATTGTTGCTGAGATCGGCAAGAATGCCGGAAGCGTATGCAACGCTGCCGCCAAACATGACTGCGCCGACAACCATGCCGGAAAGGAATGAAATGAAACGCTTTTTCATGTGAGTCACCTCGTAGAAGATAGTTTTCCAGCCACTCTCTACGCATGTTCTTCAGCCGACTTTCTGATTCGAGCAGGCTGCGATGCCTGCCATGAGGATATCCGCTTTGGAAAGTTTGTGTTCACTCAAAAGCTGACGCATCTCCTCATAAGCGGAACGCGGCAGAAGCATATGGACGGTTACGATAGCTTCTGCGGGAATGGATCGGGTGCGATTCTCACGATTGCGAGGCTTTTTACTGTTCATGGTTTTCCTCCAATGGTTTATCGAATCTCTACAGCCTGCACACACAGACGCAGAGAGGGCTGGTTAGCAATACAGGTGATCAGGGTGATGCGATTATCTCCCATCTCATTGAGGTAAGAGAAATCGGTGTAGGAGATCGCACCAACGAAGGTCACTTTGTAGGTCTTCGTGCCAATTGCGGTCTTGTACTTAACAATGTCCCCAACCTTCACATTCTTCAGCTTTCCGAAGTATGGATGATTCCCTCTGTTGTGGCCGAACAAGCCAACATTCCCGGTGTAGAGGCCGGAAGAAGTGTAATGACCGGCGCCTTTGGACATGGAACTGTCGGTGGCGCCTTCATACACTTTGCAATTCAGCCCGACACGTTCAATGGAAACTTGGCCGATACTGCCATCGCTCTGCTTGAGATCGTTCAAGGTGACAGAGGGTTCATACGGCATCTCGATCGTACCATCGCCGGAGATGATGCTGGAACTACCGAAGTCGGACTCCGGGTACTGCGTATTCGAGCTGCTCCCGCCAAAGCCGTACTGTGTGTTGCCATTCAGGTAGGGATTATTGAGGGAGCTTTCCAAGAATTCCTGACTGAGTCCGTATTGGATCTCAGGGATGTCGTAATCGATCTGATTGCGTGAGCCGTAACGATACTCAGCGTCGTAGAGATCCTCGTAGTTCGTGCTGCCGTAATAGACAGGGCCAGGAGAGGTTTTGAAGGAATAGTCTGCGGCACTAGCGAAAGTCACCATGCCGAGTGCCATACTCAGCGCACAGCACAGGGTCAAAAGTCGATTGAGCTTCATATTAAGGTTCCTCCTCATAATTGGATTCACCTTCCTGAGAGCCAATATCGACTTTGAACCAGTACGAACCGTTGACCTCACCAACGGTGTGCTCGACAGTATTGTCATAGCAACGGATGGCGATGGTCTGGCCGAAGAGCTTCTTTGCGACTGCCTGATCCACTTCGATTGCAATCACACCTTCAGGAATATCCTTCAAGCGGTCAATACGCAGCTCGGGATTCTTGATCTTCAGATGAAGCCGGCCGCATTTTTCATATTCGTTGCCTTTGCCTGTTGCTTTGTAGACTGTAGTATTCTTACGAAGCGTGAGGCCGAGGAACAACAGTGCGGCCAAAAGGGCGGTTCCGCCGATAATGGAGATCACCAAGACCGCACCTTTGAAGGTGGGTTCCGCTTTCGTCGGTTCAATCTTGGTGCCCAGGTAGGTTACGGTATAGAGAATGCTGGAAATACCAGAGGATACGACAGTGCCTTTGTATTCGGCGGTCGTAATATAGCCAGTTGCGACGGTAGAACTGGCAGAGCCAGAATAGGTGGCTACCGCAGAGTAAGTTGCCGGGACGAGCTCATCGCCGACCAGAGCAGTACTCTCAACACTCCAAGTTACATTGGAGAGGCTCAAAGTTCGGCCATTCTTCTCTACGGTCTTATCGATGTAGGAAGAATCATTTCGGTCGAGGCCGGTGTAGTTCTTTGTCGCTGTCACAGTATAGGAACTGCGCTTATAGCCGGCTGCCTCCGTTTTGAGAGTGCTATGATCGAGCGAAAGTGTGCCGGAGGAGACTCCGTCATCGTACTCGATCGTAGGTTTCAGCTCAGCAAGGATATCTTCGAGGTTCTTACTTGCGGTTGTGACAGTGACAACCTCGGTATGTGCGTTCTCTTCCTGGTAGCGCTGCTCTTCTTTGACAATATCGCTCATAGAATACAGGAATCCGTCATACTCGAAGTCGTCTTCATACAGGTCGGAGGGATCCTGATCCGGAAGAAGCGTATAGGTCTTGATGGCAAGCTGCTGGCCGTTCAAATTCTGGTAGGTGACATCGTCCGGAATGTACGATGTCGCGCTCGCTCCCATCGTCATGGATACTGCGACGACAAGAATGAGCATCAATGATGTGATTCGCTTTTTCATGGTTTTAACCCTTTCATAATTTGAGGCGTTACGCGACCGGGTCGGTCGGATACTCACCTGTAGTAAGGCGGCCTTTGCCGCGCTTGTACTCGCTGATGCATTCTTTCAGCATGGTAAGGAGGTCTTCATAGGTCAAGCTCATCGATAGCCAAAGACATTGCCGGTACATATAGATCATGCTGTCATCCGCCTGGAAGACGGAATGCCAACCTGTGACCGACACCAGATTCAGCTCATTCGCGATGCTGTGCATCTGTTCCTCATTGATATCCGCGAGCAGAAGTTTGTCTGCAACTATGATGGATAGGATGGGATAGCTTCGGATCATGGAGACAAGGACGATGCATTCGATATCATCGTCCTTGTGGATGGCAACGTATGTGTCACCATGCTGCTCCACGATATTGAGGCATGACCGAATGACCTCCCTGCAGTGTTCATCGATCGCATCGCGGCTGCTGGGAGAATAGTTCATGTTGGGTTACCTCAATCTGGTATGGCGCTTAATGATTCTGGTGATAAATCCAAGCGCAATACCGTTTTCTTCATCGACCCTTGTGACGCGGAAACTGACCGTATCCAATCTGCTGGGCATGTCGATGGAGCGATACAGCTTCGTTTTGGCATTGACACCCGCTTGAAGACGGACGAAGAAAACGCGGTCTTTCACACCGGTAACAACGCCGAAGTAGTTGGAGTTGGGGACGATCTTCTCCAAGGCTGCCCGATCCGGGTTTTCAGAGGCGTCCTTGATTGAGAGGTTGACTGCGTAAGTGTCACGCTGCTCATTGTAGGTCACATCGAGAACTCTTGCGACAACCAGATCGCCTGTGGAGTGGAGATCCGCAATATCGGAAAACCATTCCCAGGACACGTTGCGTGCGTAAATTTCCGTATCAACGCCGCACGCTTCTACCATCATCGTGTTATTCCCAACGGTAAGGACTCGGCATGCCATAAGGATGCCGGGCTTCACACGCCCTGAAGCGTAGTAGCGCTTTTGCCGTTGCAACATGGCAGCTTTACGAGACCCGATTGCAACGCGCTCTTTGAAATCGACACCAGCTGGGATAAAGTCGATCGTAGCGCCAAGCATCCGCCCAATTTGGACTCGGACACTTCGAGGGATCGGTTCATCTTCTGGCCATTCGATCAGAGTCATCTCGCGAACGGGGATTTTGACACAGAGACCCTCGAAATCAATGGGAACGATTGGCATGCCATTTTCGGTATAGGTCATCCCTGCGCTTACGATTCCAGTCAGGATCTGCTGTCTTCGCACTGCGCCAGCAAGATAGCCCCATTTCGCTTCTTCACTATCCTCGCGTGTGACGCCACGTTCCAGATCATTCAGTTCAAGAAGATCCTCACTACCCTGACGGCGTGGCATCTGTGCAGGGGCCTTTTCAACAGGGATGGTTTCCTGAGCGGTCTCTTCAACGGCTTCAGTAACTTTCTTCTTAGGCATTTTTCTTCTCCTTTCCTAGAAGAGTTCATCCGCATTCACGACCTTGCGAGTTGTGCTGCGTGGTGGCTTCCCAGGTGGTTTCTTCTGGAAACCAACATTAGCTTTTTCTGCGGGTATGGCCGCGGTTACGGATGGTGAAGATACACCGCTGGCAGATACAGAGGAAGCCTGACTGCTTTTCCAGTCAGGCTCGTGTAAGATTGCCTTGCGGCTCTTCAGTTTTTTATAGTCCGGATGCAGGGAGTAGTCAAAGCGCTTTGCTCGCATGACTTTCTGACCTCTTATGAAAATCAGGACCTGATCCGGGGGTAAACGCAAGACCTCATCAGGGGTAAGCAATGGGCGTCGGCCAAGTGAGTTGGTCTTACGGAATCTTGGGGTATAATCGGTAATGTGCATGGTGTTGAGTTCCCGCATCGTACCTTCCACTTCGACTGATGCTGTTCCAATGCGGTCGCTGAAGTACTCAGCGGTCAGCATATCTGTGCATCCGAGAAAAACCGTGCTGTCACAGGCACCGAGGATCTCTTGCCATTGATCATCTGGGTATCGGTTGCGCATCTGGCCGACATTTTGGAAAAAGACGGCAACGGAGCAACCTCTTGAACGGATGGTAGAGCATTTTTTAGTGAAATCGGGGATAAGGCAGCAGTTGGGAAACTCATCAAGGATGAATTTTACCTTTGGGTGCAGCATCCCGCCCTCACAGTAAGCATCGGCATAGCGGATCAGACGAATGAACAGGAAGCTAAAAAACAAGGAGCTGAGGAAATCATAAGTGCTATCCTGATCGGAGACGATGCAGAAATATGCGCACTTTTGTTTACCGGGCAGCTCCAGGTCGATCTCATTGTAGGAGGTGATATTCCGCACCTGCTGGGCTTGCAGTACAGCCAGCTTGCTTCCGAGGCCGATGATAACACTCGTGCGAACGGTTTCGCTCGATTGCCTGAAGATTGCGTAGGGCGCAGATGCAGGTGATGGAGGAAGCAGCTCTCCCGTGTATTGGTTCGCGTGCTCGTGGCTAATGCTGGCCATCATATCAGATAAGCCCTTTTCGGTTTGAGTATAGAGAAGGTCATACACCGTCGCGATGTTCCGCTTTTCCGGAGGCATCTCCAACGCAACATAGAGAACAAGCGCTTTTAGAAGGTTGAGTTCTGCGTTGTACCAGAACGCGTCTTTCGAATCACCGCTAGTGTTCTGGAGTACAATGTCGGCAAAGGTCTGGGCCATGAGCTCACTTGATCCGACTTCACCAAGACAGTTCCAGGAGTCGCTATGATCCATTTCAACAAGGTTGAAGACTTTGACAATATATCCGTTCTCACGGAGATACTCGCCCATGGATTCATATAGTTCGGATTTTGGATCAGTCAGGATCACGCTCTCACCACGCTTGACCGCTTGCAAAACGAGGTTTCGTGAGATGGCTCTGGATTTTCCCGTACCGGAAGATCCGCATACGGCAAGATTTGCGTTGAGACGGGTATCCTTTGGAAGCGTCAGGACTTGACCATCCGGGAGCATCCCAAGGATGTCTTGGCTGGTCCTTTTTGCACTCGTCACCTCAAAGCATGCAGATGCCTCTTTGGGTGACATGAAGCTTGCCGTTCCGTAGCTTCCAGAATTCGATACGGTCAGGTTGCGATCAGAGTCCGTCACACCATTTTGGCCCCATCCAATTCGGAGTCCAAATACGCAAAGTACAGCAATGCCAAGGACTACAAGTCCAACGGCGATGAGCCCTTCTGGAAAGTGAAACAGCGCTCGAACCACTTCGCTGATCTGCGAGGATGGAAGGCCCGGCGAAGTACGATAGTCACTACCTGCCACTTTCCAAGCATTGATGTTAATAATGAATTGCGCAATGATACCAGCAGCGTAAAGCACGCAAGGAATCAAGACGGCAAGGCTAAGTGCTATTTTCAGTTTTCTTTTATCCATAATCTAATCTGCTCTCTAACGGACGCACCTCAATGGCCGGCCCCACAATTCTCTGGATAACCTGTGTCTGATAGTCAAAACAGAGCATGATCGGGCTACCTCGAAAACCTTCCGGCATCGGGTGGATATCCGATAGCATGAGTAGGTCACATTGGTAGTTCAAAAGGACAGGCCTGTCGAGTGAGGTCTCGATTGCGTCATATTCGCGGGTAGGGATTTGTGGTGGGCGGAAAGGTGATAATGCGGCACGATTGATTTCCATTGTCAGTTCATCGTGGAGGATGAGCTTCAGGAGAGTGTCACCTTCCTTGTTATTGGTAAGGAACAGACATTGAGCAAAGAAAGTCGAAACGACGAAGTACTTGTTCCCAAATGGCTTTGCTCCATGACAGAGGCGCTGTGCCACACTCATGGTGGATCCGATGACGATCTGGTGGATTGACGTGATACCGAAACCTCTTGCGAGCAGAAGGCTTTTCACAGCGGCAGCATAGTTCTCCTCGCTATTCTTCATCCAGTACATTCTTGTGCTACCTGTGAAGTAAAGAAAAAAGCAACACCGCCCTTTGACGATAATACCGATTGTGCGTGAGCTCTTGGATACTGACTCTGGGGAGTACTCCTCGATGGCGACACGCAACTCGTGTGCGGCGTAGTAATAGATTTTGTTGGGATCCGGCACGACCGCATTCGTTGCTCTTTTGGCAGGCGACATGAGAGATGGCTTTTGAGAGATGAGGAGCACCGCTCCGGCCGCGTTAGACATAACCGTACCAATAGCAATTGCGTGAAGCCGCAGGATTTTGTCGATCCAACCAGGGTAAATGCGCTCAGAGCTATTGACTCTTGAATAGATCATGGACACCGCTTCCGGATCCCTCTGTGCAACATACTCGAATCCCTTCTGTGTCAAGCTCATTGAACGAATCACATGGCGCTTATGCTTCTTCCGATATAGCCGCACATAGCCTTCCCGAATCGCACGATACATGACCCTGCGATTCCATTCAGCGCCGCCACCGATCCGCACCGCCAGCTGCGTCGGAAACTCGATACAGTACCCAACAAACCAGAGCAATTCGAGTAAGCGATCATTCTTACATGTAATCATAGACACTCCAATCAAATCAGCAGCAAGGCTGCCAACAGGCTGCCCGAGGCTGCGCATACAACCACTCCCGAAAGCGTAAAACTGACCAAGCAAAAAACACCCAGACAGAATTTGTATTGCCTAACACTACCTATTTCTGCGCTCCCTGAGTGGGGACAGCTCGTATGCACGAAATCACTACCAATTTCTGCCCATCACTCAGAGCAGGTTTTGGTAGTTGTTTTAATGTGATTTTTAGCCCAGGATGAAAGCGTTTCAGGTCTCATCAGGTAGAACTCTGCGCTGTCCCGATCAGACATCCTCGTAGCCTGGAGGACCGTGCATAGGAGACCGCTATCATTGGTCAGTAGCATCGATTCAATGACATCCAGATACCGCTTGGTTTCAATATTGTCATAGTCACGAATGCGCCTTTTTCCAAGAGCAGCATCATAGTTATGAACAATGCAGATGGCGCAGCTACCAAAGCGCTCCATTGGGTTCTCTTTGAGATAGTCCATAATCGCGTACCGAAGTGGCCGAGTCAAAAATGCTTGATTATCTCTCTGGTTCCTTTTCGGAAGAATCGCTGGAACTGAGATCTTGAGCCAATCATGAGTCTCCTCGACCTTAATCCCCAGCAGATCCGCCACCTCACAATAGAATGGCGCCGTATCATCACGAACTGTTCTGGCGGTCAGATTTCTCAGAGTAACCGAGGATACTTCTGCCGATCTAACCAGACTAAAGAGTTTTTGCTGGGGGTTATACTGATCCATACGCTCTAAGTCGCTAGCAACCTGAAAGAGTTCGTGGCTGATACCATCAAAATCAGAAGCCACTTGGCGCATGACTTGAATGTACTTGGGGTTATCCATATCACACCTCATAGTTTGTAGATTTGCTCTACGCCGTCAGAACCAGTCAGGACTCCATAATCGTTATCATCTCTGGGAATCAGCTCATCCAAGGACTTCATATCATCTACGACAATCAAACGAACGGACGCCTCTGGCACAAGTGTGCGAGAGGCGTTGATCGATGGGATATTGCGTTGGCTACCGGAAATCAGATCATAATCCTTATCGGCTGAAGAGAATGAGAGAATTGCCGGAGGCTCACTCGCACAAAAATCCAGCACATGATCTCTCATCTGGATGAATGCCCAGAAAGCCATGATGGCTTCTTGCGTCTTCCCGTGATCTAATGAGTATCGACTTGTTGCGAGGAATTGGCCGTCCGGCGAGAAATAGGCCAGACCCTCTTGCCGGAGACGTGCGAGGATCTGGCCATAGGAACGATTGCTCATATGATCGAAGAGCAACCGCATTTGTCGCTGTTCAACGACACCGAAGATGGTCAGCAGCCGAATCATAAAGGCAACTTCCCTCCTTCGAACGGTATTGGAAAACTTCATTATGCTCTCCTTTGTGTAGAGATAGGAAACCGCATAGTGTAAAGGAAAACCGCAATTACGCTTAGTGTAGAGCTAATGTAAACATGACCTTTGCTGTGTTTTCATTCGACAACATTATGTGTATTTTGAGCGATCTTTTCCTTGAGAATCTGGTTGAGTTCCATGCGGTCGGTTGTAATCAGCTGTTTCTCCAAGGGGGATGCCTTGAACGAAACTGTGATGTGGTTGGAGTTTGTGGAGATCAGTCCTTGGCCGCGTTCAAAACGAGTGATCGACATGATCTCAGCATCAGATAAGTGGAGAATGTGCTGGACGCGCTGCGCCTCATCATTTTCCAAGTTCAAAATGATTTTGGTCTTTGCAACATTTAAGATACCTTTGCCGAACCGGCTTCGATCAAGGTCGCCAATATCCTGGGTGGCAGCAATGGCCGCACCGCCGTAGCCACGAATGATCTTGAAAATCTCCTGAACCCACTCGCCTGCAAGGGCCTTGGTGTTGTTTGGGTTATTGGTATCATCGTCTCCAATCAGCTCCCACGCCTCATCAATGAAGATGGCTTTCTCCTTGGTGCGATCCTCCT
>ENA-OROE01001893-OROE01001893.1-human-gut-metagenome-genome-assembly--contig:-NODE-1893-length-11646-cov-15.626866_pt1 | contig 11646 bp, 7 predicted proteins | sample MGYA00242126_ERZ509044 | MGnify/ENA primary metagenome ERZ509044 (study PRJEB26280, sample SAMEA2338716) | human gut metagenome | biome: human gut; feature: human-associated habitat; material: faeces... | reverse complement strand
AACCTGTGATGTTGTAGAGTTCCTCAGAATCTTCAATACGCCACTTTCTCATTTTCTGTTATTCAGTGTTTTTAGTAAATAATTGGACGGCAAAAATACGGATTAATCTACATGTTGGCAATTAATTAGACATTAATTGTTTCAAACGGTCCATATAACCACTATTTCCGTTGCGGGCGTCATAGCGAAGTGCCAGCTCTTCTGCCTGCTGATAGAAATAATTGCGAAGCTCGCTGACCTGATAAATTCCGTCCGGACGGTAAAGAGGGAATTCCTCCGGCAACGATAAGGAGACTTCCGGACGGATCTCATACTTCAAGGCCTCTACCATATCGCAAGAGAAGCGATATTTCTTCAACGTATTCGTACGCAAACTCCAACCGATGCACCGCTCGGCATACTCCCAGCCTCTTTCCGGCTTCGTCATTATATTATAAGCAATAAACAATCCCAAGTAGAGCAAAAGATATTCATCCTTTTCTCTTCCCAGCAATGCTTCTTCGGCGCGTGCACACATATCGGCGGCAACCTCCGGTTTACCAGCTTTCTGTGCATAATAAGAAAGCTTCAAGTAAGCCCGCAAATTGGCTTCATAACAGGTGACCTGCTTATTAATCAATGGCTGCGCCCGGCTGTAAGCCTCATCAAACTGCCCTGTTTCCAGATAATAATCCAACATAAAATTCAGTTCGCAAGCCTCACACGACTGATCGTCTATCTTTTCATTCAGCATCTTGTCAATATATTCTTTCGCCTTGTCATACTGGCGCATCCAAATACATTCCACAGACCAGCGATGATAATAACTCCGCAAAGAATATCCATTCCGGAGAATACGGGTTTTATAATCCTCACCGATCGCTTTCACCTGTTCCATCGGAATTTCCGGCAGATCGAACGTACAAGCCCATATCCATTTATATTTCCACAACAAGTCATCTTCTTTGATTACATCCTTGTGATTCTCGTAATCATCCAGGATTTTAGAGAACACTGTAATCTCTTCCGCATCTGCCGAAAGAAGATTCAGTTCATAGATAAGATCCAGTCTCAACTCCGTAGCCCATTCCACATCTTCGTTCTCATCAGCGATGCGGATAGCTTCTTTCAATAGATTGGCTTTTTCACGGGGATGCAGGCTGTCATTCTGTGTCTGCAACAGCAGTTTTTGTATTTCAAGTGTGTATCTCATACTCTTTTTTTTTAATTCAGGAAATTTATAAAATCATTCATTTTCGAAGTCATCAGTTCGCTAAGCGAACGGTTGAAAAGCTCCATTTCTTCACTGTTCACCGGATATTTACCTTGCAGAAGCGATTGTACATACAATATATGCACCACATGCTGAAACAGTTTATTATCTCCCTGTATTTGCAATAAAGTCTGCACCATTTCGTTATCCGCATTGAAAGTGAGTGTCGGTGGAATTTGCTTGGCAGTATTGACAGCCCCCAATACAGCCGCTAACGGATTATTGGCACTTTTAGCTACATTCTCCTTTTCCTCCGCCACAAAGATTACCGGAATATCCACCGGAGTAAAATGTTTCAGACGGCAGACACAGCCAAACCGCTTCAACAGCTCGTTCGCTTTCATTTCAAAAGCCTGAAACTCTTTATTCGCCTCCACTTCTCCAAACTGTTCCAGCAACCGTGAAGGAGATATTTCATCCAACGTAAGTTCCGGATTCAGACGGACATACTTTTTCAACAAAGTTTCATCAAAAGTGTAAGCAGCATTCACCACCAGCCATCCTTGCGCTCCGGCTATACGGCGCACCTGACGGAAATCTTCCAGATTCTTGGTATAGCATATCACATTGCTTGCCGAACGAATACTTCCAAAACCACGCAGCCCCTTATTTGTTTCAAAAGGAAGGTAATCCATAAACAAACGGAGCAGTTCATTGTCTTCCGAAGCAATCGCCTTGATATGGAAGTGATGAACATCCAAGATCCGGTTGAACATGGCTCGGTCATTCTGCACCAATCCCCGCAGATAATCCTTGATAGCTACCCCGATCTCTTTCCGCGCATCCTTCAACTGGTCATTGCTCACCAAAGACTCGCGGGAAGCAGTAGACAGCAATCCGTCCGCATTCACCAGACAACGGATAAAGAAAGCCCACGGCGGCAACAGATTACAATCGTCCTCACTCAACAGCATACGTTTAAGGTAGACCTTATGGGAATTGCGTACTGAAAATTGTGTGCGGAAAGGCAAAACATAAAGCACCCCTTCTACCTTACCACTTTCAGTATAAATCCGGAAAGCATCAAGAGCAGACGACTGAAATACTTTTGCCCCATAATCCAGCAGTTCTTTGCGAGTCGCCTTCGGGTCAAGCCATACAGGTGAAGGCGTATTTACCAATTCTTCTTCCCCCTGATAATGCAGATAGATAGGATACGGCAACACTTCCCCGTAACTCACCAGTATCTTCTTAAATGTTTCATATTCAAAAAGATGCATCCAGTCTCCTTTCGGGTGCAATACTACCTGCGACCCGATAGGCCGTTCTTCATCTGATAAAGTCAGCTGATACGTCCCATCCACTTTGCCACACCAGCAAACAGGCTGTCCGCCCATTGCCGAACGACTCTCCACGGTGATTTCATTAGTCACCACAAAACAAGATAACAATCCGATACCGAACCTTCCGATAAAATCGTCCGCATCGGGAGTATCCCGTTTTGAACTCTCTCCGATAACCGTCAGAAAGCGATAAACTTCCTCCTCTTTCAGTCCGATTCCATTATCCCTGAACACCACCGTTTTGTCCTCATTCAGAAAGACATCGATACGTCCGTTGTAATTCTCGTCAATATTGCGTAGTGCCGTGATGGCATCTACGCAATTCTGCAACAATTCGCGAACAAAAGTATTCGGGTTACTATAAATATGCTCTGATAACAGAGCAATCATACCTTTAAGATTGACCTGAAACAGATTATTCCCTTCTTTTTCCATGTTCCTCTTTTACTTTCTCCTCCTTCCGGTAATTTTAAGAGCTTTCTCATTGCCATTCTCTGCGGCCTTTTCGAACCACTCCATTGCAATTTCATCGTTTTCTTCCACGCCTTTGCCCGTCAGATAGGCATTTCCAAGTTCAAATTGCGCTTTGTCGCTATTCTTTTCGGCAGCTTTCAGCAACCATTGCACCGCAGTTTCCGGATCAGGAGTACAACCTTCACCATACATCATCATCTTACCAAGATAATAAGTCGCAGCAATATTTCCATTCCCTGCCGCATCCGTAAACCAGCGGTAAGCTTCGGCATAGTTCTGTTTCACGCCTACTCCGTTGTAATAGCAAAGTCCGGTACGATACATACTCGTCGTATTTCCATTATCCGCAGCCAGCGTATAATATTTAAAAGCTTCCGTTTCATTATCTTCCACTCCGATACCCATTTCATAACAGATACCCAATCCTTCGCTATACCACTCGTATTCGGCAGCTTTCTTGAAATAGGCAAAAGCCTTTTCCGATTCGTTCAGACTGTCATAATCATACAGGTAATACTCACCCATACGCAACATTGCCATTGGAATTTCGTTGGCCACAGCCTTCTCATACCATTCCATAGCCTTTTTATTGTCTTCCAGACAGGGACCGCAACCAAAGAAATAATAGTCTCCCATCTTAAACTGGGCATAACCATAGTCCTGTTCAGCAGCTTTCATCATATATTCCACAGCCTTTTGCGGATTTTCTTCCACGCCATTGCCATTTTCATAAGCCAAGCCCAGCTCTGTCAGACAACGGGACTCTTCCTTCTCCGCCCCTTTGCCGAACCATTCGAGTGCCTTATCCCAGTCTTCTGCCGTTCCGATTCCTTCTTTATAGCAGCGTCCCAGAGCAAAAATCGCATCATTATCATCCGCTTCAGCCGCCTTTGTATACCAAGCGAAAGCCTCTTCCGGTTTTGCTTCGCCAAGAACACCTTTTTCCATATAAAGACCAGAACGGAACATCGCATAAGGATAACCCTGTCCGGCAGCCCTACTAATCAGTTCAAATGCTTTTTCATAGTTCTTCTCCACTCCATCGCCATTCTCATACAAGAACGCCAGTTCTACAAGAGCAAAACAAGAATCCAGTTCGGCTGCTTTTTCATAACATTCTCTTGACTTATCGGCATCTTTTACACCGCTATATCCATTAGCCAGATAAAGCGCCATCCGACAATATCCGTCGGCATTGTTCAGTGAAGCTGCCTTTTCATAATACTCAAACGCCTTCACATAATCCGGTTGTTCAGACAAGAAGCCACGCTCATACATCCAACCTAGACGATAAGCAGCATTTCCCGAACCCAGCTCAATAGCCTTCTCCAACAATTCTTTCGCACGATTCATGTCCTCTTCCACCAAATCACCGTTGAAATAGACATTAGCCAATCCTTCAATACCTTGTATATAGTTATCTTCCACGCAACGGTTCAGACACATCAGTCCACGTTCCACGTTCTTATATTCATCATTATACAGGTAGATCAACGCCAGTTCATACGCACTGTAAGATTCACAATAAAGCATCCCCTTTTCCAGCCATTCAATAGCTTTCGGCATATCCAGCCATTCTTCTTCCTGATAATTATATCCCAGGAAGTTGGCCGCAGACCACACACCTGCATGCCAGGCCTTTTCCCAAAGTTCAAAGCCCAGTTCTTTCGGTTTATTCAGTTCCGGATAACGGAAATAAAGGGTAGCCAGATTTTTAAGACTATAAAGATTGGGAACTACCTCCAAAGACTTTTCGTAGTAAGCAGCTTCCTCTGCCACACTACCTTCCGCCCTATCGAGCGCGTCTCCCAGCGCTGCATATACATGAGCACGCAAACGTTCTCCTTCAGGCAGTTCGGCAAGCAGGTCATGACGCATCTGCGATGCTTTCGCTTTATCGCCTGTAAATTCTTCGACAAAAGCACGATAATGTTTTCCCCATAAAATAGCTTCGGGAGAAGTGAGAGCAGCAAAACGTCGTTCGCCCTCTTCTTTATTTTGTTCGCAATAGAATCCCATGTATCGCCAATAGGCAACAGTTGCTTCCGCTTCAGCCCAACCCATATCGGCAGCCTTTTCGTAATACGGGAACAAATAACTCATATCCCGTTTTCCATAACGGGCTTCAGAATATTGCGCACCCTTCTGTGCCCATCCCGCACCGCTAAACACAGCTACACGGTCACATACCTGTATCACCTTCTCCCACCAGAATTCATATTCTTCTGCATTGAGATCGACCTCTACGTTACAGTCAAAAGCACTGAATATCAGTTCAAAAAAATCTTCTGTCAGTTTCTCGTCTTCTTTTGTGTCCAAAGCATATTCACATACAGCCAATGCTTCCCACCAGTTTTCCGCATTTAATAATGAGGCCGGTGTATACTGTGGAAACCATGCCCTTGCAGGCTGTCCGGATGCTTTAATTCTAGCGGATAACTCTCCAAATTTCTCTTTTAAAATTTTCATGATATAGACTTTACCTTAATTTTGTGTTATTAGTCAATAAAAAAATCTCATAACGAGTGCAAGGTACTAATATTGACTGAATGAACAATAAAGAGTATCAAAAAAATAAAGTCTGATATACAATTTAGGCACAGATTATAATCCGAGAAGTTGTTGCAAACGTTGCACCGATGTTTCAATCTGCCAACGGTCTTCCAATTCGTCTGCATTAAAGATATATTGTGCCTGGTGATAAAAAGGCGCGCGTTTCTCAAGCGCCTGAACGATGAACGCTTTCAGTTCGTCATCCTCTTTCCCCTGAAGAATAGGGCGTTGCTGTTTAGCCACACGCAAGCGTCTGAACAGCACATCCGGATGCACATCGAGAAAAACCGTCTTTCCGGTCCGGTTCATAAAGTCCATATTATCAAAAAAACAAGGCGCTCCACCTCCCGTCGAAATGACCACATTCTCAAACTCGGCTACTTCATGAAGCATATTCCGCTCCAGTTCCCTGAATCCTGTTTCGCCTCGTTCAGTGAATAATTCTCCAACGGTTTTGTGAAAACGCTCTTCGATATACCAGTCCAGATCAACGAACGGTATATCCATCTGCCGGGCAAATGCTTTACCCAGCGTCGTTTTTCCGGCACCCATATAGCCGGTAAGGAAGATACGAACCATAAATGATTAATTTTGCTCACAAAATTAATCATTTAATGAAGAATGAAGAATGAAGAATGAAGAATTTTAGCCATTATGCCATCCAATTCTTCATTATTCATTCTTCATTCCCGATTTATTTAAAGATTCTCACCCGTTCTTCAAGCGGTTGAAATTCTTTTTCACCCGGTTTGCCAATAGGAAGTCCGAACGGCATTTCCGCAATCAGATGCCAATGTTCCGGCAAGTTCCATGCACGGCGCACTTCTTCATCAATCAACGGGTTATAGTGTTGCAGCGATGCTCCGAAACCTACATCCTCAAGCATCACCCAGATAGCCAGCTGGTGCATGGCAGAAGTCTGCAATGACCATCCCGGGAAGTTCTCCTGATAAGACGGGAAAGCCTCCTGAAGTCCTTTCACTACCTTTTGATCCTCAAAGAACAGTACAGTTCCGTAGCCACAGGCAAAGGAATGATCTATCTTCTCTTCTGTCTTTGCAAAAGCTTCAGCCGGTACAATCTTCTTCAATGCATCTTTCACGATCTGCCACAGTTTCTTATGAGATTCTCCCAACAGGAGCACCACACGTGTAGTCTGTGAATTGAAGGCTGACGGTACGTGGCGCACGGTCATATTAACGATACATTCGATCTCCTGATCGGATATAGGTGACTGATTAGTAATTGAATAGTAAGTCCGACGTTGTTTCAAAGCTTCACTAAAAGATCTTTCCATAATAGTTCCTTTCTTATTTTATATTCTTAAAACTCTCTTTTTTTTATAACAAGTAGCCCCCCTAACTTGTTCAGTTAGAGAATATATTTGTACCTTCGCAGCGTCAATTCATTGACTATCTAAATTTATCGTCAGAAAAATGGCAAAACAGAAATTTTATGTCGTATGGGAAGGCGTCACACCCGGAATTTACACTTCCTGGACAGACTGCCAGCTTCAAATCAAAGGATACGAAGCTGCCAAATACAAATCATTCGATACGCGCGAAGAAGCGGAACGCGCGCTGACAATGTCTCCATACGCTTATATCGGCAAAAATGCAAAGTCTAAATCAGGAGGTTCCAAACCTTCGTCAGATACTTTACCCTCTTGCGTGATCGACAATAGCCTAGCAGTCGATGCAGCCTGTAGCGGCAATCCGGGACCGATGGAGTATCGTGGAGTACACATTGCCAGCCGGCAGGAAATTTTTCATTTCGGCCCGATGAAAGGCACGAATAATATCGGTGAGTTTCTAGCCATCGTACACGGGTTGGCGTTGTTGAAGAACAAAGGTTTCGACATGCCTATTTACAGCGACAGCGCCAATGCGATCAGCTGGGTACGACAGAAGAAGTGCAAAACCAAGCTCCCCCGCACTCCGGAAACGGAAGAACTGTTTTTATTGATCGAACGGGCAGAAAAATGGTTGTGGGAAAATACATATACCACTCGTATCCTGAAATGGGAAACGAAAGAATGGGGAGAAATTCCGGCCGACTTCGGCAGAAAATAAAAGAACATAAATTTCAATCATAAGAAAAGATGAAAACATTGACTTCAAACAAAGCTTTCTGGCTGTTATTAGTCATTTGCGTAGTTACTATCCTGCCTTTCCTCGGCTTGTCGGAATACCACACGAAAGGTGAGCCTCGCGAAGCTATTGTTTCCTATTCCATGCTGGATAGCGGAAACTGGATCTTACCCAGAAACAACGGAGGAGAAATGGCTTACAAACCGCCTTTCTTCCATTGGAGCATCGCTGCTGTATCAGCAGTAGTGAACGGAGGGCAAGTCACAGAAATGACTTCCCGCCTGCCGTCCGCCATCGCCTTAATTGCCATGACTCTCTGCGGCTTTCTGTTCTTTGCCAAAAGAAAAGGAGTGCAACTGGCGTTATTGGCTGCCTTTATTACCCTGACTAATTTCGAATTACACCGGGCCGGAGCCAACTGCCGGGTGGACATGGTATTGACAGCTCTCACCGTTGGCGCTCTATATTGTCTCTACAGATGGTATGAGAAGGGGCTCAAAGGTATTCCCTGGCTGGCCATTCTCCTGATGAGTTGCGGAACACTGACTAAAGGACCGGTAGGTACTATCATTCCATGCTTAGTTGTAGGCATATTCTTGTTGCTCCGAGGTGTCAACTTCTTCAAGGCATTCCTGCTGCTTTCCGCCTGGGCTATACTTTCTCTCATCCTGCCTATCTGCTGGTACGTAGCTGCTTACCAACAAGGTGGAGAAGAATTCCTCGCATTAGTGATGGAAGAAAACCTCGGTCGCATGACCAATACCATGAGCTATAATTCATGCGTGAACCCCTGGCACTATAATTTCGTGACTTTGTTTGCCGGATATGTTCCCTGGACACTGTTAGTCATACTTTCTCTGTTCAGCCTGACTTACCGTAAGTTCAATATCCAGCCAGCCGCTTGGTGGAAACGTTTCACTGCTTGGATAAAGAATATGGATCCGGTGGATTTATTCTCTTTCACCAGTATTGTCGTCATCTTCATTTTCTACTGCATTCCGCAGAGCAAACGCAGCGTCTATCTGATGCCTATCTATCCTTTCATTGCTTATTTTCTTGCCAAATATCTATTTTATCTGGTCAAGAAGCAATCCAAAGTCATCAAAGTATATGGAAGTATTCTTGCGGTAATCAGCCTGTTGCTGTTCACTTGCTTCATTGTATTAAAATGCGGGCTCATCCCTGAAACAATCTTCCACGGCCGTCACGCACAGGACAATATTAATTTCATGCGCGCCATACAGAATATCAGCGGTGCAGGGGCCTTGTTGCTGATTTCCGTTCCTACCGTCCTCGGTATCTACTGGTGGTTCTATCAACGAAAACATGCATTGAGCAACCGCTTCCTGTATGCCCTCGTCGTGCTTACCATGGGATTATACCTTGCATTAGACGGTGCTTATCAGCCGGCAGCATTAAATTCGAAATCCGTCAAATTCGTCGCTGCAGAGATCGAAAAGATTGCGCCGGAAAGCGAAGGGACTATGTACGAATTCATTGAAGAAAGTCTGCATGCAGCAGGTGACCCTGTACATTACTTCGAGATTAATTTCTACCTGAATAACCGTCTCGACAACTTCTACCAAAAACGTCCTGCCAAAGGTTTCTTGTTGATCGGCACCAATGACGCAGAGAAATATCTTCCTGAATTTGAGAAAGAGGGGTATCAGTTCGAACAGGTTTACGAATCTCCTAAACGAGTGCTCCGGCAAATAGCCAAAGTATACAAGTTCATTAAAAAACGAACAGCCTGAAAAAACCGAAACTACTCCTATTGTTGAGTAAAAGGGACAGAATTTACCGTTTTTCCATGCTTCACAAGGAACTCTGCCGATTGGAGCATGGAAAAACTATATTCTTTTAAAGGCAAAAAGAGATCATCCATCGGAACGGCTTTCAATTTGCCATTGTCTATATGATAAGTAAATTCCTGCTGCGTCTCGTAATTATAAAGATACAATAACGTATCATTGCGTCCCACAATCATATTGTCGGCAGTATAAAACATACAGGGACGTTCTTCTTTCAGCAAATCCACTCCAAAATTATTCTGTAGATAATCAATATTCAACAGCCCCAATATCGTAGGCTGTATATCTACCTGACCTCCAAAAGTGTTTCTCTCTTCCGGATGAATACGGCTGGAGTAAATCATCAGCGGGATATGGTTATAAGATTCCGGCAGCTCACATTCGGCGTCTCCCACCAATTTGCCATGATCTCCTTCCAACACAAATATCGTATTATCAAACCAGGGCTGTTTACGTGCCTCTTCAAAAAACTTACGCAAAGCCCAATCCGCGTACTCAACAATCTGCGTCTCGGGTTCACTCGTTTTCGGATGGAAGAAAGGAGGTATCACATACGGCGGATGATTGCTGATGGACAGCAAAGTAGCAAAGAAAGGCTCTCCGGTGGCAGCCCGCTGATTCAATACCGGAATTGCATAGTCATACAGGAAATCATCCTGTACTCCGAAGCTATTCACAACCTTATCAGCCGGATAATTTTCTTGTGAGAACACTTCATCATAGCCGTTTGTCCGGAAGAAAGCGTTCATATTATCATACTGCCCTTCATGCGTCATAAAGAAAAGGTTGTAATAGCCGTTTTCTTTCAGTACGGTAGGCAGTCCCGAATAGACAGGAATCACAGAACCTTTCATGGCATTCCGTTTCATGATAGCCGGAAAAGAATAAAGCGTGGAATAAATACCATGATTGGTATGAATACCGGAGGAGTAGAAATGACTGAAACTCAAGGATTGCTGATAAAGGCTGTCCAGATAGGGAGTCAGTTTCTTATCCGATCCAAAAGTCCCCATTAGATTGGCGGACATAGACTCCATAAAGACCAGAACTACGTTCCTGCGATTAGGCGTACCTTCCCGTTCTACTTTCCGTGCGATCGGAGACAACCGGTCAATTCCTTGCCTATGCAAATATTTCTGTACTTTTGATAAAGCGTCTTCCTCAGACATCAGATGCAGAGTCCGGTTTTCTTTCCGGTTATCATCCAGTGTACTTGTCAGCAGATTAAAGACGGGATTCACTCCCAACTGATTCAGGAACGGGTCTTCACAATAATATGCCTGACTTACTTTTATCGGGTTATATCCCATACGCCCACGAATGCCGAACAGGCAAAGCCCGATACAAATTGCACCTGCTACCAACACAGCTACCCGGCTCAACAGACTTATCTGTGGTGCAGCCTTTTCTGTCCTACGATAGAAATAGGATGCAAGGGAAGAAGCTCCCCAAACAAATGCCACGATAGACAGGAGTCCGAGGAATATCGGAAAATAGTAAGAAGACTCCCCAAACATCAGACCAGCTGTTGTACCGCCATAGCCGAACCAATTATAAATAGAAGAATTAATCGTTTTGAAGAAATATTCAAAATATGGAATATTGGCAGCAGCGATAACAAAAGATACCGAATAAAAACAACTAAAATAAACCGTTGTAAACCTAAACAGCCATTTAGCGGTGTAGTTACAAAGAGCGGCTATCCACAAAACAACCAAAGGGAGCAACAGGATATAACAAGCTATTACATTGTCAAACCAGAGTCCGCGGAGGAAAGCACCGGACTGCAAAAGAACATCTCCCTTTATTTCTGCCGGGAATTGATAGTCAATGGAACAGAACAGTGTGAACCGGAAAATAAAGAAAATGAAGAGAGCTGCCACGTGTATGGATAACAGATATAAGAGGTAGCACTCAAAACGTTTTATAGAGATTCCTTTCATTAGATTCAACTTAAAAAAGTTCCATTATAATTATTCCGTTACAGTTGCTGCATATCGTGTAAGCGTTTGTAATATCCGTTCAGTTCTATGAGTTCCTCATGCTTGCCGCGTTCCACAATCTCTCCCTCATAGAGCACGCAGATTTCATCCGCATTCTTAATAGTAGAAAGACGGTGAGCAATGGCAATCGTTGTACGCGTCTTCATCAAACGCTCCAACGCTTCCTGTACCAGACGTTCC
>ENA-OROE01001885-OROE01001885.1-human-gut-metagenome-genome-assembly--contig:-NODE-1885-length-11680-cov-2.480688_pt1 | contig 11680 bp, 5 predicted proteins | sample MGYA00242126_ERZ509044 | MGnify/ENA primary metagenome ERZ509044 (study PRJEB26280, sample SAMEA2338716) | human gut metagenome | biome: human gut; feature: human-associated habitat; material: faeces... | reverse complement strand
CCTTCCGCAAGTCCCTGGGCAGCATCTGCCATCTGGTTTGCCCCCAGAGATACCTGTCCCACTGCCGTCTTGATCTCATTAAGTGTCTCACTGAGCTTATGGTTCAGCTTACGGATAGATTCCAACAGTCCCTGAAAGTCTCCCACATAGGCTTCTGCGCAACCTGTAGTCAGTGCAAAATTGCCCTGTGACATCTCTCCCAACAGATAATCCGCATCGCCAATCACTTTCTGCAGGTTACCGGATAATGCGGCGGTAGCCTCTGCCAGGATCTGTGTCTCATCCTGTGTCCGGATCACTGGTGCCGGAGTATGCAGATCGCCCTCAGCCAACAGACGTAATCTCTCGGTACACTTTGCCACCGGTTCACCGATCGCCTGACCGATCTTTTTTGCCCTGCGCACACTGAAACATAAAGCTGCAGCACCTATTGCTACACCAATGACAATACATACAACGGTAGAACCAAGGAAATCTGTCAGTGGTGCATTTACTGCCACGCTCCATCCATTGGTTCCTTCTATTGGTGCATAAGCCTGTATTGTGAGGGTTCCGCCTTTCATATAAGTGCCATATCCGGTTGCTCCGGTCATCATCTTCTGCTCTACCTTTGCAATTCCCCGCAAAGATCTGTCCGTCTGAGACAGTTCAATGTTGCTCTTCTGCTCCTGGGCAATCGCAGAATCACAGTGAGCAATGGTGATACCTGTTTCTCCCAACAGATAGCACTCGGAATTCTTACTGACAGAGACTGCCGCAGCAATATCATTTAAGAACTCCGGATCCGGCACAACGAATACCACGCCGACAATATCACCATTCTTATCTCCGTCTGCATATACGGGTGCGGAAATGATAACGCTGAGCTTACCGTCTGTCTTTGCAATCACGGGATCCGATACCACGACCTCTCCCTGCATGGATCTCTTAAAATAATCACGGTCACTATAATCGGTTCCGTCATAAGCACAGATACCGTTGGCGCCGATCAGCTTGCCTCTGACCATTCCATAAGCTTCCACACGCTGGTTGATATACTGCTGCTTCTGCTCCTGGGTAAATACCGGAGAAGACAGCTGATAGCTGCATCCGAGTTCGGATACGATCGTTGTTGTCACCCGTAGTTCCTCTTTGATACGGTCTGCAGAGATCTCTGCCACCACCAGCATATCGCCTTCCAGTGTTCTCATGGTACTGGACAGATTCAGGATCACGGTAAGGATGACCAACGGAATAATCGAGAACACTACCAGCCTGCTGATTGCCTTCTGCAGACGTTCCCGGATCGTCGTCATGCCGGGTGTCTGCCCCTTTGTGCCCTTCTGTGATGCTTTTGTACTCATATGTCCTCATTTCTGCGCTGCATTTTTATTATATGCTTTATTTTCCTGTACTCTGTGAAGTGACCACTTGTCCGGCAGCGCCCGGATATCCCATGCATTTCCTTCATTTTGGAACAGTGATCTTCTGCAGAGATACTTAATTTTATATGTTGATTTTATTTTACCATGATTCAGAAAAATTTTCTATCTTTTGAAGCCCAAAAAGAGAGTTAATATTCCGTTAAGAATATCAACTCTCTCCTGTCATTTATCTCTCTATCCCCTCATGATAAGAAATACCCTGTTAATAGCCGAACTCCTGGGCAAAATACAGCTTGCCATTGGTCTCATAGACCGCAATGCTGCAGGTGGTAAAATCGTCTGCCAGGATATTCGCTGCGTGTGTAGGAGAAGCCATCCAGGCATCTACTACACTCTGTGCGGAATCATAGCCCTTCGCCAGATTCTCGCCCCACATCAGTTCACTGTTCACTGTGTACCAGTCCTTACCGTTGGGTCTGGTATGGGAGAACTTGGAAGCTGCTTCGGTTGCTCTTACCATAGCGCAGGACTCCAGACCGTTGCTCCAGTTCAGTGTTGCCAGGCCGTTCTCTGCTCTCTTCGCGTTTACAATATCCAACGCATCGATAGCCATGGCACGAAGTTCATCTGCACGGGCCAGCTCAGCTTCACTCATACCGGCTTTTCTCACAGAACCCGCCAGTGCCACTGCCTCTTCATCGAACCAGACAGTTCCGTCATCCGTGGCAGGATCACGGCTTACAGAGGATAATTCTGTACTCTTGCCGCAGCCTGCAAGGCTCAGCACCATGATGACTGTCAGAACAAGACTCATCCATCTTTTTTTCATTTGTTCTACCTCTTCTTTCCTTGATTGTTTATAGTAAATATATGTTTATTCGTTATGATTGCTTTTTCTTAATAATAAGCCATGCTCCCAGCCCTGTCAAGGAAAGGGCAAAGCCCAGATTCCATGTATTGGAATCATCGCCGGTCCTGGGTCTTCTGGAAGCTCCCAGGACTGCTCTGTCCGCCAATGGTGTAGGATCATCGGTAATGCTTACAACCCGCTGACGTCTTACACCAAGCACCTGAGGTGTTACCGGGGTTGCCGGCTCAGACGGTGTACCGGGAGTATCCGGGGTATCGGAATCATCCGAATCGTCCGGAGTATCCGGGGGTGCGGTCGGAGTAGTGGTCGGCGTCGTGGGTGTGGTATCCGGTGTGCCTGTCGGCGTAGGCTCCGGAGTAGCACTGGGAGTAGGTTCCGGGCTGGTAGTCACGGGCGGAGTAACCTCCGGCTCTCTGGACAATTCAAACTGCATTCCGAAGCCGTATCTGGTCATCTGATAGCCGTTGTTGGCCAACACACCGTTAAGGTTAGTGGTGATCTTCACTTCTCCGTCCTTTAACAGGTCGGATACCAGAGTATCTGCATAGGAACCTTCCTGTCCGTTTTTCAGCATCCGGTCATACAGGCCTTCACCGTCAAAAGTATATACATTATGATATGTCGTGTAATATAAAGCATCTGCTACTGCAGAACAGCTCTCCGCTACTGTGGTATCGGCGGTTCCGTTGGTCAGGATTGCCAGTTCCTCTGCCGTAAGTTCTGAAAAGCCGTAGACCTTATTTCCTTCTTCTCTGGAAGTATTGTTGAACCAGTCTAAGTAATACTGTGCCAGGCAGCTCCGCGTAACCTCTTCCGGCTTCATTTCTTCGCTGCCATATCCTTTTTTCAAAAGAGCCTCTCCGACAATCGCATCCGTAACCTTGCCTGCGGTGATTCCGAGATCCCGTAACGGAGCATTTAAAATACGGCGGGGCAATGTACAGAACGCTCCCACTTCACCGATCTCATAACCTTCAAAACCACTGGACAGAACCGTTACTTTCTCTCCTGCCTTAGGCGCCGCCGGGATCGTACCGATCGTGGCCTTTGCAGGATCATACTGATACTCCTTATTGCTCTCATTTACCAGCTTTATGTTGTAGTACAGGGTATCTCCGGGCTCTGCCGCATTTCCTCCTGCCACGGTACCGTTCAGATAACCGATGGCATCGGACAGATTGATTCTTACCTTGTCCGGGGCATTGCTGTGGATCGTAATGGTGATCGTTGCATCATAGGTCACCCTGCCGGTGCCGCTTTCCCAATGCTGTTCCAGTTCCGGAGTTGTAGTAATGGTAATACCTTCGGAAATATAATGGAACACTGCGCCGTTCTCATTCTGTTCAAAAGTTACCGTTCCCGTGGGATATTCATAATAATCTACTGCGGATACCCCGGGAATCCTGTAATCGTATCCGTCATAATTGATCCAGGTCTCTGTGGGTGTGGTCACATACCATACCGTGGCAATGGTGACTCCACTGAAGGACCGACCGGTGGTGAGCAACTGATCCATAAAACTTTCCGTTACATTTTCACCATACAAGACGCCGTTGTTGTCATTCACATACTGTTTTACATCCTCAAGGGTTTTTCCGCAGTTTTCTTTATAATAGGAAGTGCCTTCGCTGTCTCCACCGTAATAAACATAGTGTAACAAATCTGCGGGCTTGCAGTCAGAATATTTGTTTACATCTAATGCTACGAATCCAACGCACTGCCAGCTTGCTCCGTTACTTCCGGTTAACTTTCCTTCGGCATCTACACCTGTATTATCCACAGAAAGATATTTAAAGGTTTCAGCATCATCCAAAGTCATCTTATGACCTGCAAACAATGAAAAATCTCCGTTTGCCGGCTTGTAATTATTGGGCCATACGTTGGGGCTGGCTACCTGTCCTCCCACATATTTTGCCATGGTGCCTCCAGCAAGAATCACCGTTTTGATGGTGGGATAGGTTTTCTCTTTTACAGCAACAACGCTGTCGTTTCCGCTTACACTTGCCATTTCAACAACATCGTTCTGCTCATTCTGCGTTGCTTCTTCCGCCTGTACCGTAAATCCGGTGTTGGAGATGCTGCCGATCATCAGTGCCGCTACCAGAGTTTTTGCCAGTTTGGTCTGTATTACGTTTTTTAACTTCATTTCTGTTTCCCCTCAAAACCAGTATTTCTGTTTTTATTACTTCTTTTTACTCTCCTAATAAGGAAGACTGCGCCAAATGGAAAAAAGGACCAGAATTTGAAAAATTTTTCAAGATTCTGATCCTTTTATACTTTTACAGCTAAGATCGGCTGTCGTTCCGTTCCTGTTTAATGTTCTTTTCGCTTAAGAACAAGCCATGCTCCCAGACTCGTCAGGGAAAAGGCAAAGCCCAGATTCCAGGCATCGGAGTCATCGCTGGTCTGCGGTCGTCTGGATGCTCCGAGGACTGCTCTGTCCGCCAAGGGAACTGTCTCATCCTCGATGGTCACCATTCTGCGGCGTCTTGCACCAAGTACCTGCGGGGTATCCGGGATTCCACCGGCCGGTGTGCCGGGATCTGCCGGGGTACCGGGATCATTCGGGGTGCCGGGATCATCTGGTGTATCATCCGGAGTATCGGGTTCATCCGGGGTGTCAGGTGTTGCTGTTGGTGTTGCTGTTGGTGTAGGTTCCTCGGTTACTACCGGCGTAGGCGTAGGCTCCTCGGTTACCACCGGTACCGTCGGCGTAGGCGTAGGTTCCGGCTCATCCGGTTCGCACGGACAGTGAATCTCTCCACCCTGCTTATACTTATCCGCTATGATGCCTCCGACAACAGTTCCGCCATTATAGACAGTTGCATTCGGAGCCAAAATATATCCGAAAATAGAATTTACATTAACTTCTGTTGCATTGCCAAAGTTCCAAATAATTCTGTCTGCCCACAGCTGATGTTCCAATGCTTGCTTTTTTGCACCATGCGCATTCATCCAGCCGGTAATATTCACAGTTCCGGAATCACTTACATTTACCACAACTGTTTTTCCATAAAAAGCTGCGCCGGTGATCTCTTTGTCATAGTCTTCCATCCTGGTATTTAACTCAGCACTTGTTACATTCAATACCAGTTGTGTATCGTTATTTTCATCCGCCAAAGCATACAAGTCGTTGCTTTTCTGTACCATATTACCTGCCAGGACATTGCTGATCTCAGATGCAATATCTGTATCCCATACCTCACAGTTCTTCAGAAGATTTCCAGTATATAATTTATTTTCACCAGCTATAATATTATAACCCTGTCCAGTCACTTCCCGCTCAACAGAGTTCTGTGTTCCGTCAGAATTAGTAAGCGGAATTATCAGTTCCTTTTCGTCTGTTCTGCCTGACGCTGTATATTTAAGAATCTGATTCGGAGCAGAAAGATCTCCCAGATAAGATTTTCCCCCATAGCTTACCATGGAAACCTTTAATTCTCTAATTGCGGCATTTCCCTCAATATGGTCCAGATTTGAGGATACAAATTCATTTGTATATAATACAAATGAAAATGGATCATTTAAATCCGCACCTGCTGCCTGCACAGCAATCCCTTCGTTCCCTGCAACAGAACCTACAACCAGTGCTGTCACCAGAACCTTTACCACTTTTTCCCTTACATACTTGCTAAATCTGCTCATCTGATTTCTCCCTCAATGAAACTGCGTGTTTCAACGTCTTTAAACGTTTTCGTTCCTCTTTACAATCATTAAGACTGGCGCCATTTCAAAAAAGGTTCAGATTTTTATTATATTTTTGATCTTTTCAGTATCATTTGCTATTTTTGTAACATAAGCCTTAGTATACAGCCGTTTCTGTCAGGACTCCATGGATCAGAGCCCGCCTTTTTGTACCGGATGAGCCGTAGCAGGTAGATAGGGATACGATATTTCCCCTGTCACTTAAGTCTGCATCTGAAGCATACAGGGAATGTTCCGTGGCCCACTGCACATAATCATCATAGGAGGCATCTGAGGTAAACGTGGCAAAACGGTCACTGGTACTCTTTGTTTCATAATAGGAAAAAATCTCATAAATGTAGACTTTATCTTCCGTGTATATATAGAAGTAAGGATTCTCCTCGCAGCTTGCCGTCCCCTTCAGCAAATTTTTAAAAGCCCCAAACATGCTCTCATCCCGCATATTATGTCCGAATACAAAGGTATTCCTGTCTGACCAGTCTGCTGAAGCCCCACAGTCCATGAAAATGCATCCAGCATTCACACTCTCCCCCTCGAAGGAATGCTTCAGATAATAGTCATTGTCCTCCCCCTGTACCACCGGATAACTGATGTCCAATGCCGGGAAATAGAGCCATCCACGAAAATCCTGGTTGGTCCTGATAAGTTCGGCAAAGTCGATCTGCAGCTCCGGATAATTTTTCTCCGCAATCTCTTCCTGTGTTTCCCCCGCCGCAGGCTCTGCCACCACCTCCTGGCGGATGGCATCGTATTCATTTTTTGCTCTCTGCTCTGACAGATAAGAATGCAGACTCATTCCTCCGGTCAGCAGTACCGCTGCCGCCAGCACTGCTGTGATCGCATTTTCCGCTTTTTTATTTTTCATGCCAGTTTCCCCTTCCTGCAAGAATCGTTATAATTTGTTAATGATTATACCTTATTTTTCCGCATTCGTCTTTACGAAAGAGTTATTTTTTGATATTTTTAAGGTATGACTTTAAATAAGAAACTATTGGGGGAATAAAATCTTATGATACATCTTTTTGCACTGCTTTCACTGCTTTTGTGCGGTGTCTGCTATACAGGCTTTCAGAACAGTTCTCATTTCCACAATACAGGCAACCGGCGTTCTCTTCTGTTGCTTGTATTTGGAGGTGCCCTGCTTCTGCGCCTGCTCCTTGCATACACCACCCACGGCTTCAGTAATGATATCGCCTGTTTTGCAGCCTGGGCTGACCGGATTTTCACTTTAGGGCCAGGGCAGTTCTATTCTGCCGAGATGTTTACGGACTATCCGCCAGGTTTCATGTATGTATTGTATCTGATCGGAGCGTTACGATCTCTGCTGCAGATTCCTTATTATTCCGATCTGCATATTTTACTGTTAAAATTACCCGCAATTCTCTGTGATATTGCCTGTGGGTTTCTACTCTACAGAGAGGCGGTAAAGCGACTGCATTTTTCCGATCTGCAGGGAATCTTTGCTGCCTCTGCGTATCTGTTCCAGCCGGCGGTCATTCTGAATTCTTCCTGCTGGGGACAGGTGGATTCCGTATACACGCTGATGATCATCCTTATGTGCCTGTTCCTCATGAAGGGAAACCTGCTTCCTGCCTATGCTGTCTACGGACTGGGTGTCCTGTTAAAGCCACAGATGCTGATCTTCACGCCGGTACTGCTGGCAGGGATCTGGGACCATGTGTTCTTACAGGATTTTTCCTGGCGGAAATTCTTCTATAATTTGTGCGGTGGTCTGGTTGTCATCTGCGGGATGCTCCTTCTGTGCGCTCCTTTCGGATTAACCGCTGCAATCTCACAATATACTTCAACGTTGGGATCCTATGAATATGCAGCCATCAATGCCTACAATTTCTGGGGACTATTAGGAATGAACTGGGTCGACCAGAACACGATTTTCCTCTTCCTGCCCTGTAAGACCTGGGGCACTATCGTGATCCTGCTGATCGTACTCTTTACCTTCCTTATTGCAGCCCGCTGCCGGAAAGAGCCTTCAAGATATTTCTGTCTCGGTGCCTTTATCATCCTGACGATGTTCCTGTTCTCCGTCCGTATGCATGAGCGTTATATGTATCCCGGTCTGGCCCTGTTGCTTTTCTGCTGCCTGTACCGGCCCTCTACACCTCTCTGGAAATGCTTCAGTGGATTTGCAGTGCTGCATTTTTACAACACCGCCAATGTGCTGTACCATTACGATCCGCAGAATTATGACCGCAAGGCTCCCATCATTCTGCTGGTATCTGCCGGAATGTTGTGCTGCCTGTATTATTTCTATAAGATCATCTGGAAATATTATGTTCACGGTGAAGCAGGAGCTGCCACCGATGCAAAGCCGCAGCCCACGATAGGCCGTAGAGCTTCCGGGCATACTGCTTCCACAAGATCTGCCGCAGGACTCGGACAAAGACTTCGAGAATATTTTCTCTCTCCCCTGGAGCCCATTCCTTCCGAAGAGAGAATCCGTTTCACGAAACCGGATCTGTGCCTGTTGCTGGCAATCGGTATTCTGTACAGTTGCTTTGCCCTCTATGATCTGGGAGACCGCAAAGCTCCGACAACAACTTACGATATGTCGGGAGAATTACAGGCCATCGAGCTGGAATTCCCCGAAGATGCGCTGCCTGTGACTATGGCCAGTTATCTGGCTCCCTGGCACCAGCGACATTTTGGGATGGATGTCAAAAGTAATGCCGAAGACTCCTGGACTTATCTCGGTGAGATCATTTTAAACAATGTCTTCACCTGGCAGGATGTCTCCCTGCAGGATCTGCTGACACAGGCCACAGAAAACAGTACTTCTGATATGTCTGCCACAACCAGATATCTGCGTCTGTCATTGACGGATAATGATGCCTCTCTGATTGAACTGGTCTTCCTGGACGCGAATGGCAACATCACACGCCCGTTGAACGCAGATGCCTACCCTACACTGTTTGACGAAAGCGATCTGTACCCGGAACGCTATTCCTTCCGCAACAGCATGTATTTCGATGAAATCTATCATGGCCGTACTGGGTACGAAATGCTGCACCGCATGACGGCATACGAAACCACCCACCCGCCGCTGGGCAAAGATTTTATCATGCTGGGCATTGCTATTTTTGGAATGACAGCCTTTGGCTGGCGCTGTGCCGGAACGCTGTTCGGCGTGATGCTAGTGCCGCTGATGTGGTGCTTTGCCCGCCGTCTGACCCACAAACGCTGGGCCGGGGCCATGGCAGGTGCGCTGATTGCCGCTGGGTTCATGCGATTTTCCCAAAGCCGCATTGCCACAATCGATATTTACGGTACGTTCTTTATCCTGTTAGGCGCATATTTTATGGTATGGTATTGCCAGAGCGTGCTGCAAAACGGCGTAAACGGCTCGCTGCTGCCCATGGCGCTGGGCGGCGTGGCATTTGGGCTTGGGTGTGCATCCAAGTGGACCGGAATTTATGCCGGGGCAGGGCTTGCGGTATTGTACCTGGGTGTGCTGTATGCCCGCTGGAAGCAAAAACAGCCGGGCTTCTGGAAAGAATTCCGGATGGCTGCTGTGGGCGGTGTGGCGTTTTACATCGTTGTGCCGTTCCTGATCTATCTTGCATCCTACCTGCCTTATTGGTGGAAAGACCCTACCTTTGGTTTGCGGGATTGGTGGGATTGCCAAACCTACATGTACTGGTACCATTCTACCCTGAAAGCAACCCACCCGTTTGAAAGCCGCTGGTACACCTGGCTGCTGGACCTGCGCCCAGTGTGGTATTACAAAAATTCTTACCTGGAAGCTGGGCTTCAGGGCAGCATTGCGGGTTTTTATAACCCGGTCATTTGCTGGGCGGGGCTGTTCTGCATTTTGCTGCTGCTGTGGCGCCAGGTTTCGGCTCGCGGCACGGCAAAGGGAGCGGGCGTTCTGATCTTGTACGCCAGCCAGCTGCTTTCCTGGATGCTGGTATCGCGCTGCACTTTCATGTACCATTACTTCCCCAGCTCGGTCTTTGCGTTGACGGCCATTGTGCTGGTTTTAACGCAGATGAAGCGGCAGGACCGCGCCAAAAAGATTGGCGCGGGGTTGTGCATTGCGGCGCTGGTGTGCTTTGCCTGGTTCTATCCCGTTCTGTCCGGCTTGCCCGTGCCGACCCTGTGGGCGCAGAGCACCAAGATTTTGCCGAGTTACGGGTTCTATTAAGGCAGCTACGGGGAGTCTTTTCGGCCTTTTTGAAAAAAGGCCTGGCGAAAAACTTTAATTATTTTCACGAATTACATTATATAAAATAAATGTGCGGCTCCGGGCGGTGAATGCAGCGGGGCCGCACATTTTTGTGTGCAGGAGAATTTGAAGAAAAAGCAATATTTTTAGAGTGCATCTCTAACCTGGCGCTCCGACTTGGCCGCCCTACTGACACTTTAGAAGATCCCCCAAACAAAAACCGCCGCCCCAATCAGGGCGGCGGCCAATCAATATTCTATATGCGATAAGTACCAATCTTCACGCAAGGTAGAGGCTTACGCGGCAAAAATCAGGTTTCCGGCAGGTAGATATGGTGGGGCAAGCCCTCAACATAGATGGGGGTCAGCTCGGCCTGGATGAGGGGGCGGGCATAGTGATGGAATGCTTCGGTCACATGCATGCCGTCCGGGCTGATCCAGTCATCCGGCACGCGCTTTTCCAGGTTGGCAACCTTCTGCACATCTACCATCTCGGTTTCGGTGCGGTACGGCATATCCGAAATGCGGCGGATGGCGCACATCTTACCGGTTTCGCCGCGGTAAGCAGCTTCCACCGAAGCACCGCCCACTTGGTATGCCTCGGTAATGTCGGTGCGGCTTGCCAGATGGGAGGCACAGCGCTGCAATACATTGATTTCTATGGAACGGACTTTGACGCCGATGTTTTCCTTGACCAGAAATTCAAGTGCTTTTCCGGCTCCGGAGAGCTGCTGGTGTCCGAACTGGTCAGCCACTGCTTTGGAAGCTGTGATGTAGTCTCCGTTTTTGTCACGGATTCCCTCGGATACGGCAACAATCACATTGTTTAATGTTTTTAATTTGTTCCGGATATCGGTCAGAAACTGCTCTTTGTCAAATGCAACTTCCGGGAGATAAATAAAATGCGGGGCAGTGTTGTAGTCATTTCGCGCCAGGGCGCTGGCAGCAGTGAGCCATCCGGCATCGCGCCCCATAATTTCTACGATAGTGACGCTTTTTACCGCGTAAATAAACGTATCGTGTGCAATTTCCAGCATTGTGGATGCAATGTATTTGGCGGCAGAACCGAATCCGGGTGTGTGGTCGATCATGCATAGATCGTTGTCAATGGTCTTTGGAACTCCGATAATCCGGATGTCGCTCTTGATTTTGGCGGCATAATCGGATAATTTAAGTACAGTATCCATGGAGTCATTGCCACCGATATAGAAAAAGGCTTTGATGTTTAATTTTGCAAACTGGTTGAAGATGAATACATAAGCAGAGTCGTCATCTTTGTAGTCCGGAAGTTTGTGCCGGCAGGAACCTAAATACATGGCCGGTGTAACTTTTAACCGGTTAAGGGTTTTTTCATCCGGGATCATCTGGGAAAGATTCAGATAACGCTCATTTAAAATACCGAGGATTCCATTGATTGCCCCGTAGCAGGTGTCGTACTTGCCGGACTTTTTTATTCCGGAGATGACTCCGGCGAGACTGGCGTTGATTGCTGCGGTTGGGCCGCCTGACTGTGCGACCATACAGTTTGACTGATTCATATGTAGCTCCTTAAAATGAT
>ENA-OROE01001884-OROE01001884.1-human-gut-metagenome-genome-assembly--contig:-NODE-1884-length-11682-cov-14.736131_pt1 | contig 11682 bp, 7 predicted proteins | sample MGYA00242126_ERZ509044 | MGnify/ENA primary metagenome ERZ509044 (study PRJEB26280, sample SAMEA2338716) | human gut metagenome | biome: human gut; feature: human-associated habitat; material: faeces... | reverse complement strand
ATCTCGGGGTCGTTGGTTCGAATCCGACAAGAGGCTCATCAATAAAAAGCTGTTTATCCGTATGGTAAACAGCTTTTTTATTGATTATATCATTCAGGATTTTTGCCTGCGAAACACTACTATGCTTACTGCCAACAAGATTAGTATAATTCCAACAGCGCTATTCACAGTAAAAAGCTCTTTGAATACAAAAACTCCGATTACAACAGCCGTTAATGGTTCCATTGCACCCAAGATGGAAGTCAGTGTAGGTCCGGCATATTTAATAGCTTGTACTAAAGTTATATTGGAAATAGCCGTAGCCGGTAATGCCAGCCCAAGAATAATCAGCCAGGTATATCCATCCGACACAAGTTGAAGTCCGGAAGTACAATAGGCGCCTATGAGGTAAAAAATAGTTCCCAACCCCATAACATAACAAGTCAATGCCGTAGAGTTTATTTGTACGGCCCGCGTTGTCCGCACTCCAACAATATACCCTGCGTATGAAAAAACAGAAACACAGGCAGCAACCAAACCAACCATTGTATTTCCACTTTTCGCCTCCAACTCTCCCGATGACAGTAAAGCAGCACCAAACAAAGACATTAAAACAGCAAGCATCACCAAAAGAGATTTCTTTTCATGAAAGAAAAACATCATTGCCAATGATACAGCCAACGGATACATAAAATGAATAGTCGATGCTACCCCCGTGGCTATATTCTGATAGGCAATGAGCAAACTGAATGAGGTGGTTGCCCGCAACAAACTTAATAAAAAAACGACTAACAAATCTTTCTTTGCCAGCCGGAAATTACATCCCGAACACCATCCAAACAGTGTCAATACAATAGCAGCCACTCCCCAACGATAAGAAAGCACCTCGAAAGCCGAAAAACCAGCTAACAACAGAGTTATAGAAAAAAACGGAGCCAGCCCAAAAGTGGAGGAGGATACCGCCGCATAAAGTATACCTTTAATACGATTCATCGATATATTCAACTAATTCCAGATATTCACAATGCAAAGATTATAAATATTTCTTTAATGCCACCATTAATTTCATTTTTTCAAGCGGCTTAACCAGATATTCATTACAGCCGACCTTTATTGCAGCAATCCGGTCAGAATCGAAAGCATGGGCGGTAAGTGCGACGATAGGTAAGCTAGCATTAAACTTACGTATTTCAGCTGTAGCCTTCAATCCATCCAGTACAGGCATTTTCATATCCATCAACAACAAATCGACATGTTGGCTACGCGCTATTTCCACTGCCTTTTGCCCATTCTCCGCATGCAGTAAATCATAATGATCCTTCAGGATAGTAGACACCAGCTGATAATTACTTTGTATATCTTCAGCTATGAGAATTGTTTTCCGACCGGCACTCTTCTCCATCACTTCGTCATTCGCACCAAACTCTCCTCCGGAGATATTCTCTTCTTTCTTCTCTTCTACCATAGAAAGTGTATCGACTTCACAAGGTAAAAATGCCCAAAACAGCGATCCTTCATTGTGTACCGATTCAAAGCCGACTTTACCTCCCATAGCTTCTGCAATTGCCTTGCAAATAGAAAGTCCAAGTCCGGTACCTTGGGCAAACTCATCAAGTTTCTCAAAACGCTGGAATACTTTTCCTTTTTTATCATCAGCTATACCAATACCGGTATCTTTCACATAAAAATAAACGCCTCCATCCTTACATGCATATCCCATTTTAATAGAACCTTTTGAAGTATATTTGATAGCATTAGTGACATAATTCGTTATAATTTGTGCCACGCGATTACGGTCCAGAGTTACCCGACAACAGTGATAAGGATTGATTTCAGTTAACACGATATCCGGATTCTTCAGGCGCTGCTTCATGGAAGTAAACATGTTTTCAAAATGTTCGGATAAGTCGAACGGTTCGTATTTCAGTTCTACCGAACCGGCTTCCAGCTTGGATAAATCAAGTATATCATTTATCAGTTTTAGCAATAACTCATTATTACTATTAATAATCTGGATATAGTCCGCCTTTTCTTCTTCTCCGGCATAAGCCATCAACTCCGAAAAACCTACAATAGCATTCAAGGGAGTACGGATTTCATGACTCATATTCGCCAGGAACGCAGATTTCAATTTATCAGACTGCTCTGCCTGATGTTTGGCTTCCTGCAATTCCTTAATCATTTTTTCACGCTCCGTTACATCATCCACGCGAATTACAACACCATCCACAGATCCATCTTCAAGAACTACGGGAGTGGCAAACACTTCAACGGTATGCGCACTGTCCAACGAAAACTTCATCTGTTCCGTCTGTAATGAAACAAAAGCACGTTGCATCACACAATTTTCACAGGGAGAAGTACGATTATATGTACTTTTATAGCAAAGTTCACCTTTTTTGTAGGCTTCAAAAGAAAGACTTTTTGAACATAACGAAATATTTTCCCATTGAACCATATATTCCTTCGTGATGTAGGCCAACCCTGAATTCGTATTGTTAAGAACCAGTTCATTCTGTCGTACCAAAGCGTCCTGTATTTCTTTATTCTTTAGTAAGGTCAATTCAGTCTGTTTATAGGAATCGATATTTTGCGTCATACCGAACAAATACTTATAAGGAGCATCGTTCAAAGTTGTGGTTTCAACAAGGCCACGCGTTTCCCACCATTGATACATGCCATCTCCTTTAAAGTCAATGCGATATTCCACATCCCATACACCGCTTCCTAGTTCTACCGCCTTTTGCAAAGTTTCAGCAAACTTTTGTCGGTCATCAGGATGTACGAGAGTCAGATATTTCTCGACCGAATTAATTTCTGATGCCTTTTTCCCATTTTTATCAAAACCTTCACCGAAACTCACCCTGTTCTTAGCCGGCTCAAAAAACCAGGTGAAGGCATTCATCGCTTCCATAGTGACAGTTAACAGCTGTGCACGACGCTTCAGTTCATTTTGTAAACTCTGATCCCAGCGGGTATTTAACAGAAAGCGTTTGCCATCATCTTCAATTATACTTTTGCGAACAATAGTATCATAGCTGCGTCCATCCTTCAGTATAATACGTTCCATGCCGAAATAAGGGTTCCCAGTATTGTATACCTCTAAATCAGTCTTCTGAATGCGCTCTACTTCTTCTTCACTCAGCACATCATAAGTAGTTTTATCCTCGCTGGTACCAAACATGAGCTTACTCTCTTCATTGCAAAAAACATAGCGGAAATCATTCTCTACATCTTTGATATGAACAGATAACGGAAGATTATTTAATATATTATAGAAGAACTGCTCCTTTTTCTGCACCTCCGTATTATTCTTTCGGGTACCAACATATTTCAATACCTTCTTATTAGAATCAAATTCATAAGGAGCACCGCTTATCGTACAAAATTGCCAGGTTGAGCTATCCGGTAACATAACCCTGCTATCAAAAGAAAAAGAAAAATCTTCCCCATTGCTCATTCTTTCCATTACTTCAGTAACCTGACTACGGTCATCCGGATGCAAAGTCTCCAGATATAGTGCCATACTAACTGGCTTAGACTGATCGTATCCATTCAGCGGTTCATTATCACTATAAAATAATTTGGCCACTGCATCAAATTCCCAAAACATGATGTTGGCTGCCTTCATAGCAAGCTCCGTTTTCCGGCGACTTTGACGGAGTACCTCTTCACTTTTCACCGTTTCTGTAATATCTTCAAAGATAAAAATGTAATTAACAAACTTGCCATCATTATCATAAAGAGGATTACCATTACATTTCAAATAGCAGGTCCGGGTACGCGTAGAGAAAAAGCGTTTATCGGTTCTCTGTTTATCGAAATCATACAAAAAACTCATCTGTACCGGAACACAACGACGAACTGCTTCCTTCACCACGTCAGGAACCACAGAATTTTCATTTATGTTGAGTTTATTACCAAGAAGCGTTTGCGAGTCAGCGCCAAAAATTCGGCAGAAGCTTTCATTGCATCTTACCAGAGTGCCATCGGCTGTGAAGAAACCTATTCCAACAGGAAGTGAATTAAATACAGTTAGTAATTGTTTGTGTTCCATTTCTTTATCCTTGAATAACTTAGAAATAAATATTTTATCTCCGCACTATGCAAATATATACACTTTTACGATTATAATATGATTTTATAGCGAAAATATTATTGCCAGGTTATAACATACAATAAGGGGCTATCCACGATATTGTGAATAACCCCTATCTCAAATGACATCCCATATATTATCATTTTAAAAAGTACATTTTAATACTCCTCAATGACTGTATTTCCAAAAATATCCTTTTTAATAATTTTCCCATGACCGTTACCATATTCAATTATTTCGTTTCCAAAAATATCTTTTTTAATAGTTGTTCTATTCCCCTTATCATCCTCGATAATAGTATTCCCAAAGATATCTTTTGTAATCGTCTTTCTATTACCTTTGTCATCGCGAATAATAGTATTTCCCAGAATATCTTTCTCTATAGTTTTTCTATTACCCTTATCGTCCCGGATAATGGTATTTCCTAGAATATCTTCTTCAATAGTCTTTCTATTACCTTTATCATCACGAACAATGAAATTTCCTAAAATATCCTCTTCGATAGTCGTTCTATTGCCTCTATCATCACGGATAATGATGTTCCCCAAAATATCCTTTTCAATAGTCGTTCTATTGCCTTTATCATCACGAATGATGATATTCCCTAAGATATCCTTTTCAATAGTCTTTCTATTACCATTATCATCACGGATAATGATATTACCTAAAATATCCTTTTCAACAGTCTCTCTCCCTTGGTCAACTCCCGAATACTCATAATTATCTTCAACAAGATTTGCACCATAGCCCTTTATTATATAAGGAGCCAAAATAAACTGGGCAACAAACAGGATAAATAAAATCTTTTTCATGGCGTTTTTCTTTTGGTTTAGAACAAAAGTAACGCAGGAAAATCAGAATTAATAAGTGAATTCCATAATTGTCAGTAGGGAAAAACCTAAAATAAAAAGGATTAGCGCATGCAGTAACGGTATATCCATAATATATTACCTAATTGGTCCCCAGAATGGTCCCCCAAAAAAGAAATTCCTTGAAAGTACTTGACTTTCAAGGAATTCAAAGTGTTACTTGAGGTTCCTGGCGGATTCGAACCGCCGTACACGGTTTTGCAGACCGCTGACTAAGCCACTCATCCAAGGAACCATTATTTCTCGTTTGCGGTTGCAAAGGTAGTACAAATTTTGAAACTACCAACTATCCGCAGCAATTTTTCTTTGTACTTTTTTTCTTTACATCGCACTCTCCGCGTTTCTTGTCCATCATATCCTTTAGTTCACAGCCACTTACACAGCTGTCACAAGGATTCTGATTTTCTCGCGTACGACGAAAAAAACGAAATATTCCATATATGACGCGGGCAATGCAGAGTACAACCAGTACTCCGACTACCCAATCTTGCCAATTATTCATACAAACAATCCTCCAATCTGATAAACAGCAAATGATACAAGCCAAGCCAATCCCGTTGTGTAACAAGCAGCAAAAAGCGCCCATTTCCAACTACCCGATTCCTGTTTTATAGCCGCTATCGCCGCAATACACGGGAAGTAAATCAATACAAACAACATATAACAGAAAGCAACCAATGGAGTAATCGGAATTCGTTCTGCCAAACTTACTGAATCAGCATCCGGATCATCTGCATATAAGACACCTAATGTACTTACTACCAATTCTTTCGCTCCCACACCGGAAAGCAAGCCAATACCTAGTTTCCAATCAAATCCCAGTGGTTTTATAACTGGCTCTATACCACGTCCCAACTGGCCGATATAAGAATTTTCCTGCTGCTCGGCAACTGTTTCATAAGCATCATGATTCGGATAATACCCCAAGAACCAGATTATAATAGAAGCAATCATAATAATGCCTCCCATCTTTTTCAAATACTGCGCTCCCTTTTCCCATGTGTGACGGAAGATCGATTTTGCTGTCGGCATCCGGTAAGGTGGAAGTTCCATCACAAATGGAGTATCATCACCCTTCACCAGAAACTTGCTAAACAAGCGGGCCATTACCACAGCCAGTACAATACCAATCACATAAATACTTAACAACACCAGACTTGCATTGTTCGGGAAGAAAGCACCCACCAACAATAAATAAATTGGCAGACGCGCACTGCAAGACATCAAAGGATTTACCAACATTGTAATAAGACGGCTCTTCCGGTTCTCAATAGTACGGGAAGCTATAATAGCAGGTACATTGCATCCAAATCCCATAATCAAAGGAATGAATGATTTTCCGTGCAATCCCATTTTATGCATGATTTTATCCATGATAAAAGCTGCACGAGCCATATAACCCGAATCTTCCATAAGAGAAATGCAGAAATACAAAATCAAGATATTCGGCAAAAAGACAATAACCGCTCCTACCCCACCAATAATTCCATCAATCAGCAAATCTTTAAATGGACCTTCCGCCATATTATTGCGTAACAAGTCACCAATCTGCTCGACAAGCCATTCAATCCCCATCATCGGATATTCTCCAATGACAAACGTACCCTCAAACATCAGATACATAAAAAGGAAGAAAATAGGAAATCCCCAGACACGGTGAGTTACGATCGAATCCAGCACTTTTGTTGTCTGCGCCTGCTCCAAGTGATTATCTGTGAATGTCTCCTTCAGTGCACCACTGATAAATCCATATTTAGCATCCGTAATAGCCGATTCACAATCCTCATTCATTGTGTCCTGAACACGCTTCGACATCTTATCACGGACATGGAATATCTCATCCGCATTTGGTAATGTCCGCACAATGCGCTCAATGTCAGGATCATTCTCCAACAATTTAATGGATAGGAAACGGGTAGAATATTTATGACGGATAAATTCGTTTTTGGACACTTCACTTTTTACAGCTTCAATCGCTTTTTCGATATCAGGACCATGATTGATATGAATATGCCGGAAGACACGCCCCGTCTTTTTATGTTCACGTACATAATCTTCCAAATGCTCTTCCTCGTGGTTCTTACGATCTTCCAGAGAATCATGCCATTCGGTCAAATCCTTAAGAACTTCCGGATTCATATTTCCCTGTTTATCGAAGAAGTCTACTCCTTCATACAGATTGATAACAACATGAAACAAGGTATCCAATCCACGATTTTTCTTACTGACAGTAGGCAACATCGGCACCCCGAACAACTTACTCAACAGATGATAATCCAATGTATTTCCACTGGCTTCCAACTCATCATAAATATTCAGAGCTACCACCATGCGGACATTCATATCTATCAATTGAGTAGTCAGATATAAGTTTCGCTCCAGATTAGAGGAATCGACTACATTAATAATCACGTCCGGAGTTTCATCGATAATATGACGACGCACATAGATTTCTTCCGGCGTATAAGCAGACAAAGAATAAGTTCCCGGCAAATCGACAATACGGAAATGATAGCCTTCGAAATCAAAATAACCTTCTTTGGCATCCACGGTTACGCCGCTGTAGTTTCCAACATGCTCATGAGCACCGGATGCAAGATTAAATAAAGAAGTCTTGCCACTGTTCGGGTTTCCGACCAAAGCAACATTGATGGTACGGCGTTTACCTAACGCCAACCGTTTCATATCTTCTTCTTTTACTGAAAGGTCTTCAGGTAATCCTTCATGATAAACAGTCTTCTCGGCCAGTTTCTTTGCTTCCTCTTCGCTGATAACTTCGATCATTTCAGCTTCCTGACGACGAAGAGAAATTTCATAACCTAAAACTTTATATTTTATGGGATCTTTTAGCGGAGCATTCAACAGCACTTCAACCGTTTTACCTTTAATGAAGCCCATTTCCACAATACGTTTACGAAAACCACCGTGCCCCAAGACCTTTACAATAACACCTTTTTCTCCTGTTTTTAATTCGGACAAACGCATAACTCTCAAAATTTTTGGCAAAGATAATTCATAACTTCGGAGCATGCAAATTATTTAGAATGTTTTTAAATAGCAGCTTTTTTCATCCTCTAAAAGATTCAGAAAAAATAAAAAAACTTATTGATAAACTCGTATCTTTGCAGGTATGATACAACAACGCGTTACAAAATATATAGAAAAGGAACATTTATTCTCACCGGATGATAAAATCCTGGTCGCATTGAGTGGTGGTGCCGACTCGGTGGCATTACTATATATTCTGCATACAGCAGGCTATCATTGCGAAGCCGCACATTGTAATTTCCACCTGCGAGGCAAAGAGTCAGACCGGGACGAGTTATTTGTCCGCCAACTTTGCGAAAGAATGGAAATCCATTTACATACCATTGATTTCAACACGACCCAATATGCAACGGAAAAACATATTTCGATTGAAATGGCCGCACGGGAACTCCGCTACCAATGGTTCGAGAAAATTAGAAAAGAATGTCAGGCAGATGTTGTCGCTGTGGCCCATCACCAGGATGATAGCATAGAAACTATACTACTTAACCTGATTCGGGGAACAGGAATTACCGGTCTGTTAGGAATCCGCCCCCGTAATGGAACCATCGTACGCCCTCTGCTTTGTATCAACCGGGAAGAGATAATTCGTTACCTGCAAAACATCGGACAAGATTATGTGACAGACAGCACCAATCTGGAAGACGAATATACCCGTAATAAAATCCGACTCAACCTCCTTCCCCTCATGCAGGAAATTAATCCGTCAGTCAAAAACACTCTGATAGATACGAGTAATTATCTGAATGATGTAGCCACTATATATAATAAATGTATAGAGGAAACTAAAAAGAAAATCATTACGGCAGAAGGTATCCGAATCAGTGATTTAGTAAAGGAACCGGCACCCGAAGCCATCTTATTCGAAGTCCTGCATCCTCTAGGATTCAATTCCGCACAAATCAAAGATATCACCCATTCGCTTCATAGCCAACCGGGCAAGCAATTCTGTAGCAAAGAATGGAGAGTGATAAAAGACAGAGAATTCCTATTAATAGAAACAGCTGAATCTGAAAATGAGACTCTTCCTCCTTTTCAAATTATCAAAGAAGAAAAAGAATACACCCCGGATTTTCTCATTCCACGTGAAAAGGAAATTGCCTGTTTTGATGCCGACAAACTGAATGGAGAAATTCATTACCGGAAATGGCAGCCGGGAGACACTTTTATTCCTTTTGGGATGAAAGGAAAGAAAAAAATAAGCGATTATCTGACCGACCGCAAATTTTCTATCAGCCAAAAAGAACGCCAATGGGTACTCTGCTGTGGAGAACACATCGCATGGCTGATAGGCGAACGAACAGACAACCGCTTTCGTATTGATGAAACGACTAAGCGCGTCGTGATTTACAAAATAGTCTGAGGCAACTTCTGTTTCTTGAAGCAATCTGATAACAAAGCTGCAAAAGGAGTTTCATACACCCTTGCTTTCCTAACGCAAGCTTTTACACAAGCGCAACATTTGATACATTTAGCCTCATCCGTATGTAGCTCATCCCCTTTCGTTATAGCCCCTGCCGGACAACGGACCACACATAACCCGCAATGGGTACACAAATCCTCATCTTCCACCCAAGGAACGCGGGGAAGCGGTGTACCACTTTTACGTAACTTGATGACTTTCCTCAAAAAACGGAACAAAGGAAAGAATGGTTGACTCGGACGTTTGATAGTACGTACATCCACCGGATAAAGGGTATCCATACTATCAGCTGTCTGTATTTTTTCCATGATTTTCTTCCCAAACTCCGCAGCAAAGGCTAAATCCGATTCATCAGGACGTCCCACTGCAATCGGGTATTTGTCGGTACTATATGAATGTTCTCCAATAAAAGTTGCCCCGGCAATTACTTTAAATCCATGAGGAATAGCAAAAGCATCCAATTCCATTAAAGCTTTTTCATAAGCGCGATTTCCGTAAACCACTACCAAAACGGTAGGAGTATCCACTCCACGGATATACTGCAAACGTTCCATTGCCAAAGGAGCGACATGTCCTCCATACACAGGCACTACAATAATAGCCAAAGAAGATGTAGGAATCACAATTTCATCCGCAATCTGCTGCGTCACATTGATAGGAAAAATATTTTTTATGCCCGTCCCGTGAACAATCGCCTCCGCAACTTGTTTAGATGTGTGTGTAGGCGAAAAATAAATTAAATGAGCTTCATTTACTGTCATACTATTTTCTTTTATGTAGCAAAGATACACTTTTACGTGGAAAAAAATGTTTGATTGTTCATGAAACCAAAAAAAATTATTATCTTTGCCCCGTTGAAACATTCTACGATTCAACATATACATCCCTAATTCAGAATAAAAAACAAAACGTATGCTCGCATATCTGTAGCCATGAGCTGTAGTAATGCTGTCCATAATTCAGCAAAAAAAGAAATATTAATAACTTACCATACTATATGTATAACATTATCCAATTAAACGACAAAAATCTGTCGGAACTTCAAGTTATTGCCAAAGAGTTAGGCATAAAAAAAGCAGACTCATACAAAAAAGAAGACCTTGTTTATAAAATACTCGATGAACAGGCCATTGTAGGAGCTACAAAGAAAGTTGCCGCAGATAAGCTAAAAGAAGAACGCAAAAATGAAGAACAAAAGAAAAAGCGTTCACGGGTAGCTCCTACCAAAAAAGAAGACAAAGTGGTTTCCGCAACAAAGAGTGAAGAGGCTAACAAGACAAAAGAGACCGCTCCTGTAAAAGCTGCACCACAACCTTCCAAGAAAGAAGAAAGTACAAACAAAGAAAAAGAAACTGTTGTTGTAGAAGCTAAAGCGGAAAACACTGCTACTCCCAAGCGTAAAGTAGGCCGTCCTCGTAAGAGCTCTGATGCAGAAGAGAAAAAAGAAGTAGAAAATGCAAAACCGGCAGCACCCAAAGTAGTGGAACCTAAACCTGTTGTTGCAGAGAAAGCTACTGGTGCTACGGAAAAGCCAGCTCCGGTACAACAGCAAACAGCTGAGAAGAAAGCAAAAAACAAACCAGCTGCAGAAGCAAATAAACCTGTTGCAGAAACAAATAAACCGGCTACTGAACCTAACAAACCTGTTGTAGAGAAAAAGGTAATAGATAAACCACAAAAGAAAGCTGCACCCGTTATCGACGAGGAAAGTAATATCTTATCCAGCGTTGACGACGATGATTTTATTCCAATCGAAGATCTGCCTTCTGAAAAAATAGAGCTTCCTACCGAATTATTCGGAAAATTCGAAGCTACTAAAACAGAATCAGCACAGACAGCACCGGAACAGCCATCTCATCCTCAACAGCAACAACAATCTCAACAGCAGCAGTCCCAGCAGCAACGTCCGCGTATTGTTCGCTCACGCGACAATAACAACGGTAATAACAATGCTAACAACAATGGAAATAATGGCAATAACGCCAATAATAATTTCCAGCGTAACAACAATAACCAGAATCAGGTTCAGAACCCAAATCAAAATCAGAATCAGAACCAGAACCAAAACCAACAACGCTCACCGATGCCACGTGCCGCTCAGCAGAACAATGCGGGTGAAAATCTTCCGGTACAACAGCAGCAGGAACGTAAGGTTATTGAACGCGAAAAGCCTTATGAATTCGACGATATTCTCAACGGAGTAGGTGTTCTGGAAATTATGCAGGATGGATACGGATTCCTCCGTTCTTCCGACTATAACTACC
>ENA-OROE01001873-OROE01001873.1-human-gut-metagenome-genome-assembly--contig:-NODE-1873-length-11728-cov-2.368371_pt1 | contig 11728 bp, 5 predicted proteins | sample MGYA00242126_ERZ509044 | MGnify/ENA primary metagenome ERZ509044 (study PRJEB26280, sample SAMEA2338716) | human gut metagenome | biome: human gut; feature: human-associated habitat; material: faeces... | reverse complement strand
CAGATATTCCTGATATTCAAAACGCGCACGCTGGTCGATGGGATCGTTCAGCTCGGAATAAGCGTTGCCGTATTCTCTGCCGACAATAAACAGCTCGAATCTTTCTGTAAATTCCGGTTTATCGGGCTTTCTCTTTGTCAGAGGAGAAATTTCTACAGGGTAATCAATGATGAAGGTAGGCTGAATCAGGTTCTTTTCTACGAATTCTTCAAAGAACAGGTTCAGAATATCGCCCTTTACATGGCGTTCTTCAAATTCTACGCCCTTTTCTGCCGCGATTTTCTTTGCTTCCTCTGTATCCTTCACCTGGTCGAAATCAACGCCTGTAAACTGCTTTACGGCATCTGTCATTGTGATTCTTGCGAAGGGCTGACCCAGATCCAGATCATAGCCGCCATAGGTAATCTTTGTTGTGCCCAGCACGTTCTGTGCTACGGTGCGGAACATTTCTTCCGTAATATCCATCATGCCCTTGTAATCTGTGTAGGCCTGATACAGCTCCATCAGGGTAAATTCGGGGTTATGACGAACGGAAATGCCCTCGTTTCTGAATACACGACCAATTTCATATACTCTTTCAAAGCCGCCGACAATCAGTCTCTTCAGGGGCAGCTCCAGCGCGATACGGCAGTACATATCAATATCCAGTGTATTGTGGTGTGTGATAAAGGGTCTTGCGGACGCACCGCCGGGGATGGTCTGCAAAACGGGAGTTTCTACCTCTAAGAAGCCCTTTGCGTCCAAAAATCTTCTGATTTCCGTAATAATCTTGGAACGCTTGATAAAGGTATCTCTGGATTCGGGGTTTACAATCAGGTCTACATATCTCTGTCTGTAGCGCAGCTCCTGATCCTTCAGACCATGGAACTTTTCGGGCAGAACCTGCAGGCTCTTGGAAAGCAGAACAACCTCTTTTGCGTGTACGGAAATTTCGCCTGTTTTTGTTTTGAATACAAAGCCCTTGATGCCGATGATATCACCGATGTCATATTTTTTGAATGCAGCGTAATCCTCCTCGCCGATGTCATTCTTGCTGACATAGGACTGCATCAGACCGTTTCTGTCCTGAATATTGCAGAAGGATGCCTTCCCCATGATACGCTTGCTCATCAGTCTGCCTGCGATGCAAACATCCTTATTTTCCAGCGCATCAAAGTTCGCTCTGATTTCGTCGCTGTGGTGTGTCACGTCATATTTTACAATCTGGAAGGGGTCCTTGCCTGCTTCCTGCATCTGTGCCAGCTTTTCTCTTCTGATTCTATTCTGTTCACTCAGCTCCTGCTGGGTCAACTCCTTATTTTCTTCTGCCACTTTTCTTCCTCCTGTCCGTTCTTTTGTAATGGTTTTATTTTGTAAATCTCAGCACCTTGAATTCCACTTCGCCGTCAGGTGTTTCAATCATAATGATATCGTCCTTTTTATGTCCCAGAAGTGCCATACCGACAGGGGATTCGTTGGAAATTCTGCCGTTCATGGGGTCTGCCTCTGCAGAGCCTACAATGGTGTATTCCATTTCCTCGTCAAATTCCACATCCAGCACCGTTACGGTCGTACCCAGGCTGATGGTATCCTTTGCACCCTCTTCTTCATCGATAACCTCTGCATTGCGCAGCATTTTTTCTAGCTGCACGATACGCGCTTCGATTTCTGCCTGTTCTTCCTTCGCTGCATCATATTCGGCGTTTTCGGAAAGGTCACCCTGACCTCTTGCTTCTTTAATTTTTTCTGCTACGTCTTTTCTGCGGACGGTTTTCAGGTTTTCCAGCTCCGCCTCCATGTTTTTCAGACCGTCATAGGTCAAAACAACTTTCTTTTCTGTCATGGGTGTGTCACTCCTCGTTTTAGTCTCATTTCATGCTTTCCTCGTTTTAGACAAGGAAAAAAGGAAGGCTTGCGATTACCCTCCCGAACTATCGTAATATTATATACTGATTCCGACCGGATTGTCAACGCTTTTTCCTTGAAAAATCAAGGCTTCTTATCCGGATACAGCTTTATTTTTACCCTTTTGCCGAAGGCGGAAAAGCCCGAAACGGAAAAGCCCTTCTCCTGCAAGGCGGAAAACAGCCGCTCCCCGTCCCAATCCTCTGCCGAAAAGCCTTCCCGAAACGCCGCGCAGCCAAGGTATGCCCTCGCCTCGGCAAGCCTGCCCTCCATCTGCTCACCGCCCTCTGCCGCCATGCGGAAAAAGAACCCCTCCGCCGCCGAAATATCCGGACGCAGACTCCTAAGCCGCCGCAGAACAGGGCGATTGCCTGCGAAATCCAGCCAGATGCACCCTCGCTTCAGAATATGCTCATAGGCACGCTGCTCCATGCCGCAGGAAAGCACCACATCCGCCGCCCCAAGCGCAGCATTTTTCGGGGAGGAAAAGACCTCCGCCATCAAGCCGCGCTCCGCATAAAGCCGCTGCACCACGCCCTCTGCCGTTTCCGGCTCCTGCGTAAAAATGGCAAGGCGGTTCACCTCATTTCCCAGAGAGGAAAGCACCCTCCCCCAGATATGCGGCTCGCCCCCTGCCAGAAGAAATGCCGATTCCTCCGGATTTCTGCCCTGCCGGCGCAATGCCTCTGCCGCACCTGCGAAGGCAAAAAGCTGTGCCAGCCTGCGCCCCTCGGCAAAGGGAAGCCGTTCTCTGGGAAATTCTCCCTCGGCAGGCGGCACAATGATGGCGGCACCCGCTTCCTCCAGGGCTGCCAGAAGGCGCACCGCCCCCCTTCTCCAATCTGCTGTCAGTACGGCTGTCCGCTCTGCCTGCAAAATGCCTGTCAGTACCCCGTCCACTCGTGTCAGTGTGTACGGGTAAGTGTCCACTGTTTTTCTCTGTCTCCACCGCTGCGGCAGCAGCTTTGTCCACTTAGGAAGGACAGGCTCCTCCCCCTCTTCCAGAAATCGCACTCTTGCCGGTTCCATGCTCTATTCCCCCTTTTCCGATAGGCTTTTTCCCTGTTTTGTCAGAGAAATTCGCCTGCTTTTTCCTTAAAACTCCATACGATTCCAAAAAATTACATCCGTTTGTACTTTTCTTAATGCAAAACTTACAAGTATTTAATTTTGTACACAAAATACAAGTTCTTTTTCTCGTACAGTATTGACAACAAAATTTCAATAATCTAACATTAAATTATACAAAAGATAGCAATTTCCCATTCAGACGGGAACCCGATACAGGATAACAAATCACTATTTCTATCCCTTACTATTTATATGAAAGGAGTCCACACCATGAACACAAAAATGATGAAAACCATGGATGGTAATGAAGCTGCGGCATACGTTTCCTATGCCTTCACAGAGGTCGCAACGATTTACCCCATCACTCCCTCCTCCCCTATGGCGGAGCACGTAGACAGCTGGGCTGCAAACGGCAAAAAGAATATCTTCGGTCAGACCGTACGTCTGCTGGAGCTGGAATCCGAGGCAGGTGCCGCAGGCGCAATGCACGGCGCTCTGGAGGCAGGCACACTGGCAACAACCTATACCGCATCTCAGGGGCTGCTGCTGATGATTCCCCCGATGTACAGAATCGCAGGGCAGCTGAAGCCCGGCGTATTCCACGTTGCATCCAGAACCGTTGGTACACATGCCTTCTCCATCTTCGGCGATCACTCCGACGTTATGTCCTGCCGTCAGATTGGCTGCGCAATGCTTTCCTCCGCATCCGTACAGGAGGTTATGGACTTAGCAGGTGTGGCACACCTTTCCGCAATCAAGGGCAGCGTTCCCTTCATCCACTTCTTCGATGGCTTCCGCACCTCTCATGAGCTGCAGAAAATCGAAGTAATGGACTATGAGGATCTGGAAAAGCTGGTGGATCAGGATGCACTGAAGAAATTCAGAAAGAATGCACTGAATCCCGAACACCCCGTACAGCGCTCCACCGTACAGAACCCCGACGTATTCTTCCAGAACAGAGAGGCATGCACACCCTTCTACACCAGACTGCCTGAAATCGTAGAGGAATACATGAACGAAATCAACAAAATTACAGGCAGAAATTACAAGCTGTTCAACTACTTCGGCGCAGCTGATGCAGAGCATGTTATCGTAGCGATGGGCTCCGTGACAGGCGTTGCGCAGGAGGTTGTGGAAAGCTTGACCGCAAAGGGCGAAAAGGTTGGTTTCCTGCAGGTTCACCTGTACAGACCCTTCTCTCTGGCACACTTCGCAGCAGCTCTGCCCGAAACAGTAAAGGTTCTGACCGTTCTGGACAGAACAAAGGAACCCGGCGCACTGGGCGAGCCTCTTTACGGCGATGTTTGTTCCGCACTGATCGAAACAGGCAGAACCACAAAGGTTCTGGCAGGCAGATACGGTCTGTCCTCCAAGGATGTGACTCCTGCACAGATTATCGCAGTATTTGACAACATGAAGGGCGCACAGAAAAACCACTTCACCGTTGGTATCATTGATGATATTTCCAACAGCTCCATCGAGGTTGGCGCAGAGCCCGATCTGGCTGACGCAAGCACCGTATCCTGCAAATTCTGGGGTCTTGGCTCCGATGGTACGGTTGGCGCAAACAAAAACTCCATCAAAATCATCGGTGACCACACAGATAAATACGCACAGGCTTATTTTGAATATGACACAAAGAAATCCGGCGGTATCACACGTTCTCACCTGCGTTTCGGCGACAAGCCCATCCGCTCCAGCTATCTGGTAACAAAGAACGCAAACTTCGTTGCTTGTCATAACCAGAGCTACATGGAAAAATATGATATCGTTTCCGAAATCAAACCCGGCGGCACCTTCCTGCTGAACTGCACATGGACACCCGAGGAGCTGGATCATCACCTGTCTGCGGAGGTAAAGAGAACCATCGCAAACAACAACATCCACTTCTACACCATTGATGCAATCAAGATTGGTAAGGAAATCGGTCTGGGCAACAAGACAAACGCAATTTTGCAGTCCGCATTCTTCAAGCTGGCAAACATCATCCCCGTTGATGACGCAGTTACATACATGAAGGCGGCTATCGTAAAATCCTACGGCAAGAAGGGCGAAAAGGTTGTCAACATGAACTATGCCGCTGTTGACGCAGGGCTTTCCGGTCTGACAAAGATTGACGTTCCCGCAAGCTGGAAGGATGCAAAGGACGTAGATCAGGAAGCAATCAAGAAGGTTCTTCCCGAATATGTTGAAAAGCTGATGGTTCCCATGAACGCACTGAAGGGCGACCTGCTGCCTGTATCCGTATTCGCAGGCAGAGAGGACGGCACAGTTCCTCTTGGCACCTCCGCATTTGAAAAACGCGGTGTTGCGATTGACGTTCCCGCATGGGATGCAACAAAATGTATCCAGTGTAACCAGTGCTCCTACGTTTGCCCTCACGCTGCAATCCGTCCTTTCCTGCTGACAGAAGAAGAAGCAGCAAATGCTCCCGCATCCTACGCAGTTCTGGATGCAAACGGCGCAGGCGAAATCAAGCAGTACAAATTCCGTATGCAGGTTGACCCTCTGGATTGTCAGGGCTGCGGTGTCTGCGTAACAGCCTGCCCTGCAAAGGAAAAGGCACTTGTGATGCAGCCTCTGGAAACACAGCTGCACGAACAGGACAACTGGGACTTCTCCCTGACCCTGTCTGATAAGAAAAACCCCATGAGCAAATTCACCGTAAAGGGCTCTCAGTTCGAACAGCCTCTGCTTGAGTTCTCCGGCGCTTGCGCAGGTTGTGGTGAAACACCTTATGCAAAACTGGTAACTCAGCTGTTCGGTGACAGAATGTACGTTGCAAACGCAACAGGCTGCTCCTCCATCTGGGGTGGTTCCGCACCTTCTATGCCTTACACAACAAACAAAGACGGTCATGGTCCTGCATGGGCAAACTCCCTGTTCGAAGACAACGCAGAATATGGTCTGGGTATGGCTTCCGCAGTTAAGCACATGAGAAATGGCCTGAAGGATAGACTGGAAAACCTGAAAGCAATCGATGCATCCGTTGCAGGTGTTGTTGATGCTTGGGTAGAAACAATGAACGACGGCGAGGCTTCCAAGGAAGCTACAAAGGCTCTGGTTGCTGCTCTGGAAGCTTACAACGGCGCAGATGCAGAAGCTAAGAACATCGTTGCTTATGTTCTGGAAAACAAGGATCAGCTGGCTAAGAAGTCTCAGTGGATCTTCGGTGGTGACGGCTGGGCTTACGATATCGGTTACGGCGGTCTGGACCACGTACTGGCATCCGGCAAAGATGTAAACGTTCTGGTATTGGATACAGAAGTTTACTCCAACACAGGCGGTCAGGCATCCAAATCTACACCCGTTGGTGCAGTTGCTCAGTTCGCTGCATCCGGTAAGAGAGTGAAGAAAAAAGACCTGGGTATGATGGCTATGTCCTATGGCTATGTATACGTTGCACAGGTTGCTATGGGCGCAGACAAGAACCAGCTGGTTAAGGCTCTGGTAGAAGCTGAAAAATACCATGGTCCTTCCCTGATCATCGCTTACGCTCCTTGTATCAACCACGGTCTGAAGGGCGGCATGTCCGGTGCTCAGAACGAAATCAAACGTGCAGTTGAAGCAGGCTACTGGCAGATGTACAGATTCAACCCTGAACTGAAGAAGGAAGGCAAGAATCCTTTCACTCTGGACTCCAAAGAACCTACAGGCAACTTCAGAGAATTCCTGCTGAGCGAAGTTCGTTACAGCTCTCTGCAGAGAACCTTCCCTGAAATCGCTGAAGAACTGTTCGAACAGACAGAAGCAACAGCAAAAGAAAGACTGGAAGGCTACAAAAAGCTAGCTCAGGGCTAATCTTTTGAGCGATTACGCATAATCAAAAGGCGAGATATAGAAATATATCTCGTCTTTTTTATGTATGAGGGAAAGGAAGGCAGCTTCGTACCTAAATAGAACGCAGCACATAAAAAAAGGAGCCGAAAGGCTCCTTTTTGTGTATTACTGGTTTTGGTTAATCTGCGTGATATCATAGGGGGAGGTCTGGTAGACGAAATAATTCAGCCAGTTGGAGTAGAGCAGATTTGCATGCGCTCTCCATGTTACCAGAGGCTCCTGTGTATCATCATCGTTGGGATAATAATTTTTGGGGACTTCGATGGGAAGTCCTGCGTTTTTATCCCGCAGGTATTCCTTTTCCAGGGTATGGGGATCATATTCCGAATGTCCCATAATAAAAATCTGACTGCCGCCGTCATTATGGATGGCGTATACCCCTGCTTCATCAGAGGATGCAATGATTTTCAGGCGCGGTTCCTTTTCGATGTCCTCGCGGTAGACAGTGGTATGTCTGGAATGGGGGACATAGAAGATATCATCCGAGCCACGGAAGAGGATAGAGGTCTTTTTATCCAGCTTATGCGGAAATACGCCGAACATTTTATCCTGCATCATGTGTTTTTTGATGCCGTAATGATAATACAGACCTGCCTGTGCGCCCCAGCAGATATGGAAGGTGCTGTGGACATGGGTTTTGCTCCATTCCATGATTTCCACCAGCTCGTCCCAATATTCCACCTCTTCAAATTCCATCTGTTCGATGGGCGCGCCTGTGATAATCAGACCATCCCAATTTTGCTCCTTTACCTCGTCGAAGGTTTTATAGAAGGCAAGCAGATGATCCTCCGGTGTGTTTTTGGATTCGTGGCTTCTGGTATGAATCAGCTCCAGCTCAATTTGCAGGGCGGTATTGCCCAAGAGACGGGAAAGCTGTGTTTCGGTATCGATTTTTGTCGGCATGAGGTTTAACAGCAGGATCTTCAGAGCACGAATATCCTGTGTGATCGCACGCGTTTCTGTCATGATAAAAATGTTTTCATCGGTCAGCACCTTGGCTGCGGGTAATTCATTGGGTATTTTAATGGGCATTGCTATAATCTCCGTTTCTTTCGTATGCTTATCTGATAGCTTCGAGTGCCTGTGCAATATCGTCAATCAAATCCTGTGCATTTTCCAGACCACAGGACAGGCGAACCATATCCGCAGGTACGCCTGCAGCCGCCAGCTCTGCATCTGTCATCTGTCTGTGGGTGGAACTTGCGGGGTGCAGGCAGCAGGTGCGTGCATCTGCAACATGGGTTTCAATAGCGGCTGTTTTCAGATGCCCCATGAAGGCTTCCGCCGCCTTTCTGCCGCCCTTTACGCCAAAGCTGACAACGCCGCAGGAGCCGTTCGGCAGATATTTTTTCGCTGTTTCGTAATATTTATCTCCTTCCAGACCGGGATAGATGACATAGGAAATCAAATCGTGGTTTTTCAGATATTTTGCGACAGCTAAGCCGTTTTCGCAGTGACGGGGAATCCGCACATGCAGGCTTTCCAGACCCAGATTCAGCAGGAAGGCGGACTGGGGAGACTGGGTAGAGCCGAAGTCACGCATCAGCTGTGCAGTTGCCTTTGTGATAAATGCGCCGCCCTGACCGAATTTTTCCGCATAGGTAATGCCGTGGTAGCTGTCATCGGGAGTGCAGAGACCGGGGAATTTATCGGCATGTGCCAACCAATCGAAATTGCCGCTGTCTACGATACAGCCGCCGACAGCCGCGCCGTGACCGTCCATGTATTTTGTGGTGGAATGGGTAACGATATCCGCACCCCATTCGATGGGACGGCAGTTGATGGGGGTTGCAAAGGTGTTGTCAATAATCAGAGGAACGCCATGTGCGTGTGCAGCATTTGCGAAACGCTCGATATCCAGAACACTCAGGGCGGGGTTTGCGATGGTTTCGCCAAAGACTGCCTTTGTATTGGGCTTGAATGCCGCTGCAAGTTCTTCCTCTGTGCAGTCGGGCGCAACGAAGGTGAAATCGATGCCCATTTTCTTCATGGTCACAGAGAAAAGGTTAAATGTGCCGCCGTAGATGGTGGAGGATGCAACGACATGATCCCCACAATTTGCAACATTGAATACGGCGTAGAAATTTGCCGCCTGTCCGGAGGAGGTCAGCATTGCTGCTGTGCCGCCTTCCAGTGCAGCAATTTTTGCCGCAACCAGATCGCAGGTGGGGTTTTGCAGTCTGGAATAGAAATAGCCGGATGCCTCCAAATCAAAAAGCTGCCCCATGTGTTCACTTGTGTCATATTTGAATGTGGTGCTCTGGTAAATGGGAATCTGTCTGGGCTCCCCATTGCCGGGGGTATAGCCACCCTGTACACATTTTGTTTCGATACGATATTCACTCATGCTTCGTTCCTCCTTAGTAAAAATATAAAATAAAGTTGATGTTGGTTGCAGCAAATGCGAGGACAGGCAACAGATAATAAAAAAAGCCGTCCCAAGGAAAAACCTTGAGACGGCCAGTATAAACCGCGGTACCACTCAAATTGCATATAAAATATGCCACCTCTTCGGGCTCAAACAAGCCCTATGCTTTTACGCAGCAGTCACGGGAGGAGCCTACCGATACGTTTGTATTTTCGAACCTCCAGCTCAGAAGCCATAGACTAATGAATGAAATTGTTATCGGCTCACAGCAACCGCCGACTCTCTGAAAACGCAGACACTCAGTCCTCTTCGTCATCGCTTTTTGCTATCAAGTTGTTGAGGACTATTATAACATCCAAAAGACATTTGTCAACTGTTTTTTTGAGAGAAAAAAGAATTTTTTCCGGGCTAGGGCGTTTTTCTGCGTGGAAAAATATGATATACTGAAACGATAGGAAAAGAGATTTTTAGAAAACAAAGGAGGTGCGGAAATTGGAAATGCAGGAAAGAGAACGGGAGAAGAAACCATTTACGCATCTTCATGTTCATACGGAATACAGCCTTCTGGACGGCTCTGCCAAGATAAAGGAGCTGGTGCAGCGGGTGAAGGAGCTGGGGATGGACAGCATTGCCATCACCGACCACGGTGCGATGTATGGTGCGGTGGAATTTTACAAGGCGGCACTTGAGGCCGGCATCAAGCCGATTCTCGGCTGTGAGGTTTATGTGGCGGAGGGCTCTCGCTTCACAAAGGAGGGCAAGGGCGGCGGCTATTATCATCTGGTGCTTCTGGCTGAAAATAATGAGGGCTACCATAATCTGATTAAGCTGGTTTCCTATGGCTTTACCGAAGGGTTTTATTATAAGCCGCGCGTGGATAAGGAGCTTCTGCGGAAATACAGCAAGGGCATTATTGCATCGAGTGCGTGCCTGGCAGGGGAGGTACCCAGAAATATTCTGAATGTATCCTATGAGAAGGCGAAGGAGGTCGCGCTGGAATATCTTGATATTTTCGGGGAGGGCAATTACTTTTTGGAATTGCAGGACCATGGGATTCGGGAGCAGAAAATTGTGAATGAGGCGTTGGTGCGGATGAGCAAAGAGACAGGGATTCCGCTGATTTGCACAAATGATAGCCATTATATTTATAAAGAGGACGCAGAGCCGCATGATATTCTGCTTTGCATCCAGACGGGGAAAACGGTTCTGGATGAGGACAGGATGCGTTATGAGGGCGGACAGTTTTATGTGAAAAGCCCTGAGGAAATGTATGATTTATTTTCCTTTGTGCCTGAGGCGTGCGCCAATACGGCGAGGATTGCCGAGCGGTGCAACGTAAGCTTTACGTTCCATGAATTGAAGCTGCCACGCTTTGATGTACCCGATGGGAAAACGGCAGAAGGCTATCTGCGCGAGATTTGTTATGCAGGGTTTGCAAAGAAATACCCTGCGGCGAAGGAAGAATGGAAGGAACGGCTGGAATATGAGCTTACCACGATTGAAAATATGGGGTATGTGGATTACTTCCTGATCGTTTGGGATTTTATCAAATATGCGAAGGATAACGGCATTATTGTTGGGCCGGGGCGCGGCTCTGCGGCAGGGAGCATGGTTTCCTACTGCCTTTCCATTACAACAATTGATCCGTTAAAGTACGATTTGATTTTTGAGCGGTTTCTGAACCCTGAGCGTGTCAGCATGCCGGATATTGACATTGACTTCTGCTATGAACGGCGGCAGGAGGTGATTGATTATGTTATCCGCAAATATGGCGAGGCAAATGTGGCGCAGATTATCACCTTCGGGACGATGGCGGCGCGAGCGGCAATCAAGGACGTTGGGCGCGCGCTGGCAATGCCCTATGCGGATGTTGACCGCATTTCCAAGATGATTCCGGCAGAACTGGGCATTACGATTGAAAAGGCACTGAAAATGAACCCCGACCTCAAGCATGCTTATGAGGAGGAAGCGGATACGAAGCGGCTGATTGATACCTCTCTGCGCTTAGAGGGCTTGCCGCGCCATTCCTCTACCCATGCCGCCGGCGTGGTTATCTGCCGTGAGCCTGTTATGGAATATGTACCGCTGAGTGCGAATGACGGGCAGATCAATACCCAGTACACCATGACGATTCTGGAGGAGCTGGGACTGCTGAAAATGGACTTTCTGGGACTGCGGACACTGACGGTGATCCAGTCCGCAGTGCAGGAAATTGAGCGTATCCACGGGATTCGGTTAAACATGGAGGAGCTGCCCGAAAATGATTCTATGGTGTATGACATGATTTGCCAAGGCAAAACAGAGGGCGTGTTCCAGCTGGAAAGCGGCGGTATGAAGCAGTTTATGCGAGAGCTGCAGCCACGCTGTTTGGAGGATATGATTGCGGGGATTGCGCTTTATCGCCCCGGGCCGATGGATTTTATCCCGAAATATATCAAGGGGAAAAATGCAGGCGGCAAGGTGCAGTATACCCATCCGAAGCTGGAGCCGATTCTGGAAAACACCTACGGCTGTATCGTGTATCAGGAGCAGGTAATGCAGATTGTGCGGGATCTGGCAGGCTAC
>ENA-OROE01001872-OROE01001872.1-human-gut-metagenome-genome-assembly--contig:-NODE-1872-length-11728-cov-3.074360_pt1 | contig 11728 bp, 9 predicted proteins | sample MGYA00242126_ERZ509044 | MGnify/ENA primary metagenome ERZ509044 (study PRJEB26280, sample SAMEA2338716) | human gut metagenome | biome: human gut; feature: human-associated habitat; material: faeces... | reverse complement strand
TTTTTCAATATTGAATAAAAAGGGAGGAAACCACTATGCTGACCCCGCAGGATGTGCGTGCTGCACAGTTTGAAAAGAACATCCGCGGCTACCGGACCGAAGAGGTGGACCGTTTCCTGGATAAAGTAGAGGAGCAGCTGAAGCAGGATGAAGATCAGGCTGAGGAGCTGCGCCGCCAGATCGCTGAGCTGACTGCCGAGAATCAGCGTCTGCACAAGGAAATGGAGAGCTACGAGGCTGACGGCGATATGCTCAAGAGCGCGCTGATCAATGCCCAGCGGATGGGTGAGAATGTCATCCGGGAAGCAAACCAGAAGTCGGAAGAGATCCTGCATCGCGCAAATCTGCGCGGTGATGATATTATCCGTGATGCCAACGAGCTGCTGCAAAAAGCCAGTGACCGCGCGGATGAGATCATCAACGAGGCAAACGAGAAAAAGCTTGCCCAGGAGCGCGAGTATGACCGCGTCCGGCTGGAAGTGACCCGCTTCAAGTCCGATGTGCTGAACCTGTACCGCAGCCATGTTGAGTCTCTGAGCCGCCTGCCTGAGTTCCAGAAGGAGGAACCCGCTGAGGATGTTCCTGCCGAGGATGAGGCTGCAGCTGCCGAGACCACTGCCGCCGCTGTGACCGAGGAGATCGCCGAGGCACAGCCCGCTGCAGCGGATGTGGATGCTGAGGACGAGACCCCTGCGGATGAAAAGACCAGCGAGGAGTTCTGGGCACAGGACGAGAGCCAGCTCAAGCTCGACCCGCCCCCGGCCCCTGCCGCCGAGGATGAGGCTGCAGCGCCGGACTACGCCGCTTTTAAGGGCGTGAAGTTCAGCGAGTGATCCCAAAAGCGTTTTAGTAAATTAGAGGAGTGTGTAACCATTGGCTAAGAATAAGTCCCAGTACGACAGTACCCTGAACCTGCCCAAGACTCTGTTTGAGATGCGTGCCGGTCTGCCCAAGAAGGAGCCCGCCATGCTGGAGGATTGGGAGAAGAACGACCTGTACAACAACCTGATCAAGCACAACGACGGCAAGCCCAAGTTTGTCCTGCACGACGGCCCTCCGTATGCAAACGGCAACATCCACATGGGCACCGCCCTGAACAAGATCATCAAGGATATCATCATCCGCGACAAGAACATGGAGGGCTTCCAGGCTCCCTATGTGCCCGGCTTTGATACCCACGGCCTGCCCATTGAGCTGAAGGCTCTGTCCTCTCTGGGCGAGAAGAAGAAGGACATCTCCAAGCTGGAGCTGCGCCAGATCTGCGAAAAGTTTGCCACCGAGCATATCGACATTATGAGCGACCAGTTCAAGCGTTTGGGCGTTATCGGTGACTTTGAGCACCCCTACCTGACCCTGAAGCCTGAGTTCGAGGCCCGCCAGATCGAGATTTTTGGCGAGATGGCCAAGAAGGGCTACATCTACAAGGGCCTGAAGCCCGTGTACTGGTGCCCCGACTGCCGCACCGCTCTGGCTGAGGCAGAGATCGAGTACGGCGAGGACGACTGCGATTCCATCTTCGTCCGCTTCCACGTTTCTCAGGATCCCAACGGTGTGCTGGCAAAGCATGGCATCCCGATGGATAAGACCTACTTCGTGATCTGGACCACCACCACCTGGACCCTGCCCGCCAACGAGGCCATCTGCCTGAACGGTGCCTTTGAGTATTCCTTTGTCAAGATCGGCGAGGAGTACCATATCATGGCCACCGAGCTGGTCAAGAGCGTGATGGATGCCTGCCATATTGAGAACTACGAGATCGTGGGCGAGCCTGTTTCCGGCGCCGAGTTCGAGCTGATGCGCTATCATCACGTCTACCTGCCCAAGGAGGGCATCGTCATCCTGGGTGACCATGTCACGCTGGAAAGCGGTTCCGGCTGCGTCCATACCGCAGGCGGCCACGGCGTGGATGACTTCAATGTTTCTCAGAAGTACAACGTGCCCATCACTGTTCCTGTGGACGACGGCGGCTGCCTGACGGAGCTGGCCGGTAAGTACGCAGGTCAGCGTGTCTGGGCTGCCAACAAGACCATTCTGGCCGACCTGACCGCCGCCGGCGCTGTCATGGGCCAGCTGCACATCAAGCATCAGTACCCGCACTGCTGGCGCTGCCATCACCCCATCATCTTCCGTGCAACGGAACAGTGGTTCTGCTCCATTGATAAGTTCCGCGAGGAAGCCTATAAGGCCATTGACGAAGTCAAGTGGCAGCCGGCCTGGGGTCATGACCGTATGCACGGCATGGTGCGTGACCGCAGCGACTGGTGCATCAGCCGTCAGCGCGTGTGGGGTGTGCCCATCCCGGTGTTCTACTGCGCCGACTGCGGCAAGCCCATCGTCACCGACGAGACCATCGAGGCGGTGAGCAGGCTCTTTGGCGAGAAGGGCTCCAACGCCTGGTACGAGATGGAGGCCGCTGACATCCTGCCCCAGGGCTTCCCCTGCCCCCACTGCGGCAAGGCCGCCGGCTTTACCAAGGAGGAGGACACCCTGGACGGCTGGTTCGACTCCGGCTCCACCCACTTCGCCTCCATGAAGAAGGACCAGGGCTTCTGGCCCGCCACCATGTATCTGGAGGGCCTGGACCAGTACCGCGGCTGGTTCCAGTCCAGCCTGCTCACCGCTGTGGGCGCACTGGGCAAGGGCGCGCCCTTCCAGGAGTGCGTCACCCATGGCTGGACCGTGGACGGCGAGGGCAAGGCCATGCACAAGTCCCTGGGCAACGGCGTGGACCCCGCGGAGATCTTCCAGAAGTACGGTGCGGATATGATCCGTTTGTGGGCCGGCTCCGCCGACTACCATGTGGATGTGCGCTGCTCCGACAAGATCTTCAAGCAGCTCAGCCAGAACTATCTGAAGTTCCGCAACACCGCCCGGTACTGCCTGGGCAACCTGGCCGGCTTCGACCCCAATGAGCTGGTCAAGCCGGAGGAGATGCTGGAGCTGGACCGCTGGGCGGTGACCAAGCTCAATGAGCTGACCGAGAAGTGCTTCGCCGCCTATGACAACTATGAGTTCCATGTGGTCTCCCACGCCATCAACGACTTCTGCGTGGTGGAGCTGTCCTCCTTCTATCTGGACATCATCAAGGACCGGCTGTACTGCGAGGAGGCCAACGGCCTGGAGCGCCGCTCCGCCCAGACCGCCCTGTGGCTCATCCTAGATACCATGACCAAGCTGTTCGCCCCCATCCTGGCCTTCACCTGTGATGAGATCTGGCAGGCCATGCCCCACCGCGGGGACGAGGACGGCCGCAACGTAGTCCTCAATGAGATGAACCAGCCCTTTGCCGGCTACGCGCTGAGCCCGGCGGAGATGGAGAAGTGGGCTCTGGTGGAGGGTCTGCGGGACGACGTGAACGTGGTGCTGGAGAACGCCCGGAACGAGAAAAAGATCGGCAAGGCCCTGGAGGCCCATGTGGTCCTCTATCCCCAGGGCGACGAGGGCAAGCGGGCCATGGAAAAGCTGTCCGCCTTTACCACCGACCAGCTGGCCGATCTGTTCATTGTTTCCGATGTGGAGATCGCTCAGGGCGCCGGCGCCGCCGGCGTCAAGGTCCCCGGCATCCAGGCCGCGGTGTCTGAGGCCAAGGGCGAGAAGTGCGAGCGCTGCTGGAAGCACCACATCAAGGTGGGCGCCGACAAGGAGCACCCCACGCTGTGCCCTCGGTGCGCCAAAGTGATCCGTACCATCGAGCTGTAAAAGATGTGAGATCAAAACAGGCCGGAGCCAAGCTGGCTCCGGCCTGTGCGGTTTAAAATGTGGTTGCGCAGAGGTAAATACGATGCTAAAATGGAAAAGAAGAGGATGAAATGCCCCTTTTCGCTGCTACGTCCAGGGCAGGACATCAGAATAGGAGATTTTTGTGTATGGAGAACGAAAGCTGCCTCAACAGGATCATTGCCAAAAGTGAGAGTCAGAATGCCACAGTGACCGAGCGGAAGATCGCCCTTTATATCAAAGAGAATCTGGAGAAAGTTCTGCACTGCAACCTGCTGGAGCTGGCGGAGCTGATCGGGGTCAGCGACGCTTCCATGGTCCGATTCTGCAAGAGCCTGGGCTATAAGGGCTTCCAGGAGTTCAAGATCCGGGTGGCCATGGAGGCCATCCCCTCAGAGCAGCAGTACAACCCCAAGCTCCAGAAGGACGACAAGCCGGAGCAGATTTGCCATAAAATTTTTGCCACGGAGATCGCCGCCCTCCAGCGCACGGTCCAGACTCTGGATATGAAGAACATCAAGCAGGTGGCGGAGATTTTGGGAAAAGCGTCCCGGATCGTGTTTGCGGGCACTGGGGGCAGTATGATCGTGGCCAGGGACGCCCACCACAAATTTCTGAAGATCGGCATCCACGTCTGCGCGGTGGAGGACAAGGACATCCAGCTGATGGAGGCATCCCTCCTGACACCGGGAGACGTACTGTTTGCTGTATCCCATTCGGGAAATAACCTCCACGTGCTGCGGGCGGCCGAAGTGGGAAAATCCTGCGGGGCCACGGTAGTGGGGCTGACCTCGGAGGGGAAGAACCGTCTGTCCAAGATTGCCGACTACACCATCACCACCATCAGCGAGGAGACCATCTTTCGGTCGGAATCCGCCAGCACGCGCTTGGCCCAGCTGGCGGTGATGGACAGCTTGATCGCCATTGTGGCGTTCCAGGATTACGACAAGTCCTTCCAGGCAATCTATAAGACCCGGGCCTCCACATCGGACAACAAGGGCTGATGGTGTGCTCCAAGGGAATAGTTAAGTTTGAGATACGGAAGAGTATCTCACTTTTCGACTTGAATATGTAGAAAAACTACTACTAAACCGACTTCTGGATGATGCGGAAGTCGGTTTTATTCTGCTATATCACGCTAATATTGGCGCATTGCACAAAAAATAACTGCGCTTTTTCGACAAAGATACAAAAAATATTTTCAATATTGAAATTTTATTTCATAAGTGCTACGATACGCTCAGAGAGCAGAACCTCCCCGGCCCAACAGGCGCAGAAGTTGGAGGAAGCTGTCAAATCATGTAACATGTAAAAGGAAGAAGGAAATTTTCATGAGAGCAGTTGTCCTGTCTGGTCCCAATCAGTTCGCTCCGGCGGAGATTGAAAAGCCCCAGATCGGCCCTGATGAGATCTTGCTGGAAATGAAGGCTGCCGCCATCTGCGGCACGGATATGCGGATTCTCACTGGAAAGAAGACAAAGGGAGTCCGCTATCCCTCTGTCATCGGCCACGAGTTCTGCGGCGTCATCGCCGAGGTGGGCGCTGATGTGAAGGGCTATGAGGTGGGTGAGAAGGTCGCCGTGGCCAACGTCATCCCCTGTCACCATTGCAGCAGCTGCCTGCGGGGCCGCACCAACGCCTGCCTGGACCGCAAGGCCATCGGCTATGAGTTCGACGGCGGCTTCGAGGAGTATATCCGCATCCCCGCCATCTGCATCGAGAACGGAAATGTGGTCAAGCTGCCCGAGCACATGTCCTATCAGGCCGGCGCTCTGATCGAGCCCCTGTCCTGCTGTATCCGCGGCCTGAAGAACGCCGGCACCGGCTTCAAAGATGATGTTCTCATCGTGGGCGCGGGCCCCATCGGCCTGTTCCACCTTCAGCTGTCCAAGATCGCCGGCGCCCGCAAGGTCATCGTCAGCGAGCCCAACGAGCAGCGCCGCAAGGTGGCCCTGGAGCTGGGCGCCGACCTGGTGGTGGATCCCACCAAGGAGGAGCTGCCCGCCATCGTCAACCGTGAGACCAACGGCCAGGGCATGGACGTCATCGTCATGGCCATCGGCGTGCCCGCCCTGGTGAACTCCACCCTGAAGCTGTGCAAGCGCGGCGGCACGGTGAATCTGTTCGCCGGCTTTGCCGGAACGGGCGAGTCCACCATCGAGGTCAACACCATCCACTACAACGAGATCAACGTCAACGGCAGCACCGCCTACAAGCTGGAGGACTATCTGGCTGCCGCCGAGATGATCAAGAGCGGCAAGATCGACGCCGACAAGATCGTCACCCACCGCTTCAAAATCGAGGACTTCCAGAAGGCCTACGACGTGTGCGTCGCCGGAACCGGCCTGAAGGTCATCATCGAGCCGTAAGCTTCCGCCGTGTGTGCGGCGGATCCCAAGATCCCATGAAAAGTTGAACGATCTGCTATGAAAGGAAGTATTTCAAATGAGCAATATCGGCCTTGGTAAGAAAGTACGTATGTCCCGCATGGTCAATCCTGTGAGCAACAAGATGATGGCCATTACGGTGGACCATGCCATCTCCCGTGGCATCGCCCCCATGACTGGCCTGCACAGCATCCAGTCCACCATCGACAAGATCGTCGCCGGTAAGCCCGACGCCATGACCGTCACCCCTGGTATCCTGAATCAGTGCTGGGACGCGGAGAAGAACCGCGATGTCGCCATCCTGTGCAAGGTCTCCAATTACAGCCCCGTGGCCCCCACCCAGGACATCGTGTTCGGCAACGTGGATGAGGCCATTGCCCTGGGCGCGTCCGGCGTCTCCATGGGCGCCATGACCCTGGGCACCTACCAGGGCGTGCAGTTCGAGACCATCGGCCGCTTCGCTACCGAGTGTATGCAGAAGGGTATGCCCCTGATCGGCCATGTGTACCCCAAGGGTGAGAGCGTTCCCGTCGAGGAGCGCACCTCCTGGGAGAACATCGCTTACTGCATCCGCTCCGCCTGCGAGATGGGCATGGACATCGTTAAGACCACCTACTGCGGCAACCCCGACGCGATGGCGAAGGCCCTGTCCACTGTGCCCAGCGGCTTCCGTGTTGTGATCCAGGGCGGTGACGCGCCTGCCGGTCTGGACGCCGAGGGCAAGCTGAACCACTTCCTGACCATCACCCGTGAGGCGATGGACTGCGGCGTGGGCGGCGTCACCATGGGCCGCTTCGTCTGGGACTATCCCGATGTGACCGCTCTGGTCGTGGCCCTGCGCTACCTGATCCACCACGGCTACTCCGTCAAGGAGACCAAGGAGCTGCTGGCTCAGCTGGAGCACGACAAGAACTACGACCAGTTCTAAGCGCTCTTCACCATCAACTTAAGGAGGGATCACCATGGAAGAGATTTATCTCCTGGGCGTGGACGTGGGGACCTCCAGCATCAAGGTTACCGTCATTGACCAGGAAGCCAGGTTTGTGGCCCAGGAGAGCGCGGCATACCGCCTGATCAACCCCAATCAGGTGTCGATCCAGATCGACACCGCGGATATGTGGAATGCCTTCACCGGCTGCGTGGGGGCGCTGATCAGCAAGCACGGGGTGGAGCCTGGAAAGATCAAGGCCATCGGGATCTCCAGCCTGTGTCCCGGCCTGGCGGCCTTCGACGCCGACGGACGGGTGCTGGTGGATCCGATCATCTACTCAGACCGGCGCAGCACGGAGGAGGCGGAGATCTTCCGCCAGACCATCGGGAACCAGCGTCTGTTTGAGATCACCGCCAACAGCCCCATGGCGGGGGCCATGTCCGGCACCTCCATGCTCTGGATCAAGAGAAATCTGCCTGAGATCTACGAAAAGACCCGGTACTTCGGCCATGTGAACACCCTCATCGCCGTGATGCTGTCCGGGAACTTCGCCATCGACCACTCCAACGCCTCTTATACCCTGCTGTATGAGACGGCGGGGCGGGGTGTGTGGTCCGAGGAGATCTGTGGCAAGATCGGTATCGACATCCACAAGCTGCCTCCATTGGTCAAGTCTACGGATGTGGTGGGCAATCTGATCCACCCGGTCTTGCTGGCTATGGGCCTGTCCCCCGAGACCAAGATCGTCATCGGCGGCGGAGACACCGCCTGCGCCACTCTGGCGGCCGGTGTGGTCAAGCAGGGCGACGTGTGCGAGTCGGTGGGCACTACGAATGTGCTGACCGTCTGCGTGGAGGAGCCCAAGTTCTCTCCCAATTTCATCAACCGCCGCCATGTGGTGGATGGAGCCTGGATCTATCAGGGGGCTATGTCCCACACCGGCTCCTCCTACCAGTGGATATATGACAACTTCTATCAGGACTATAAGGATTACCCCTCCGTCACCGGGAAGCAGGGCATGATGCTGATGAACGACGATGCGGAGCAGGCGGAGCCGGGAGCCGACGGGCTGGTGTTTCTCCCCTATATGATGGGGGAACGCAGCCCGGTGTGGGATCCATACGCCAGGGGCGTGTTCTTCGGATTGTCCCTCAAGACAACCCGCCGGGAGATGAACCGGGCGGTGCTGGAGGGCTGTGCCTACGGCCTGCGCCAGCTCATCGAGATGGTGGAGAAGGTCACCGGACAAAAGCTGATCAAGTTCTCCTCCATCGGCGGCGGCGCCAAGAGCAAGGTCTGGGCCCAGATCAAGGCCGACATCACCGGCCGTGACATCACAGTGCTGGATATGAACGACATGGCCCCTGTGGGCGCTGCTCTGCTGGCTGGCGTGGGGATTGGCGTGTTCAAGGATGTGTACGAGGCCTCCGCCAAGGTGGAGAAGAGCGTATACATGGAGATCCGGCACAGCGACGCATACAAAGAGGTGTATGACCGCCGTTATCAGGTCTACACCGGCCTCTATCCCAGCGTGAAGGAACTTTACAAGGTGAACCTCGGTGTTCAGTAACGAAGCCGAATGATAAAACGATCAAAAAGGAGTAATTTAAGATGAAAAAGTGTCTCAGCTCTATCCTGGCTTTGGCGCTGACCTTCTCTCTGGTCGGCTGCTCCGGCGGATCCGGAAGCACGCCAAGCGCCTCCGGCAGCGCTTCCGGTGATTCCTCTGATCCCAAGGTCTCCATGAACGTCAGCGTGCCTGACGCTGACAACTCCTACATCTATGCCGCGGCCCAGGAGTTCAAGTCCCGCGTGGAGGAGTACTCCAACGGCAGCATCGAGCTGACCATTTACCCCAACGGTTCCCTGTACGGCGGCGACGGCAATGCCGCCATCTCCTCCGTGGGTAACGGCTCTCTGGACATCGTGATCCTGGCTTCCTCCCTGTACGCCAGCTTCGACCCCAGCTTCTATGTGGTCTCCGTCCCCTACCTGTTTGACGACACCAAGCAGCTGCAGGACTACCTGAACAGCGACATCGGCAAGGACTTGTTCAACAGCGTCGAGAGCATGGGTATTACCTGCCTGGGCAGCTGGACCCGCTCCTTCCGCCAGGTGACCAACAGCAAGAAGCCCATCAACTCCCCCGCCGACCTGGAGGGCATGGTCCTGCGTACCCCCAGCAACTCCCTGTATGTTGAGTTCTTCACCGCCTGCGGCGCCAACGCCACTCCCATGAGCTTCAGCGAGGTCTACAACGCCCTGCAGCTGAACACCCTGGACGGACAGGAGAACCCCGTGGACGTGCCTGCCACCAACAACTTCTATGAGGTCCAGAAGTACATCTCCGCGACCAACCACATTGCCGACGCCTGGATCGTGGGCATGAATACCAACAAGCTGAACGGTCTCACCGAGAACCAGCAGAACGCCCTGCACCAGGCTGCCGAGGAGTGCCAGCAGTGGTATGTGGACTACCAGGCCGAGAAGGACGGCGAGATGCTGAAGCTGCTGACCGACAACGGTATGGAGTACAACGAGGTTCCCGAGGAGGGCTTCCAGGAGTTCGTGTCCGTCTCCCAGGAGCTGTACCCCAAGTTCAAGGAAATGGTCCAGAACGACGAGCTGTTTGATGCCACTGTTGCCTTCTGCGGCAAGGCCTGACCCGATCCCGGCAAGAGATCGCAACTCCATCAACTGAAGCGTAAAGCGGATGCGGAGGAGCCCCTCCGGCTCCACCGCATCCGCTCTATTCCTGCCCCGCAGGTGAGAGAAAAAGAATCTTTGTGTATTAGGAGGGGAATCAATGGAACGCAAGCATTCACCCTTGAGTAAATTTTTTGATGTCGTAGACAAGCTGGAGGATATTCTGTGCGGAGGTACTCTGGTCTGTCTGCTGCTGGTCGTGCTGCTGCAGGTAGGCGGCCGTCTGGTCGGCGTGACGCTGACCTGGACGGAGGAGACGACCCGCTTCTTCTTCCTTTGGATGACGTTCCTGGCGGTGGCCGCCGGCTTCAACCGGGCGGAGTCCTCCCGTGTGGTGATCCTGGTCAATATGCTGCCCCGGCCCATGCAGAAGGTGTGCACCGTTCTGTACTATGTGGTCACCCTGGGCTTCTTCGCCTTCATGGTAAAGTACGGCATCGACCTGACCATGCAGAAGTTTGCCTTCAACGAGATGGCCACTGCCGTTGCCATCCCCATGGGCGCGATCATGATCTGTGTGCCTCTGTGCGGCTTCCTGGGCATCATCGGCACCATCCAGAGCTTTTTAGAGTATCCCCATAAGGTAGCGATCGGAGGCGACGAGAAATGAGTGTAGCACTGCTGTTGATCTTTCTGGGCCTGATGGCCCTGGGCGTGCCCATCGCCATCTCTCTGGGCGCCGCGTCCGTCATCGTGCTGATCACCATGGGCAATATGCCTCTGACGATGGTGGTCCAGCTGATGTACACCTCCATGAACAGCTTCGTCATGGTGGCTGTCCCCTTGTTCATCCTGGCCGGCTCCCTCATGGACGAGGGCGGTATCGCCGACAAGATCTACGACCTGGCGGAGGCCTGTGTGGGCTGGATCTATGGCGGTCTGGGCCATGTGGCCATTCTGTGTAACATCATCTTCGGCGCTATGTCCGGCTCCTCCGTGGCCGCCGTGGCCTCCATCGGCAAAATGAGCATCAACGCCATGGCCAAGAAGGGCTATCCCAAGGAGTACGGCGTGGGTATCAATCTGGCCGGCTGTATGCTGGCCTCCGTGATCCCGCCCAGCATCCTGATGATCGTGGCCGCCTCCACCGCCAGCGTCTCCATCGGCCAAGCCCTGATGGCCGGCATGGTTCCCGGCGTGCTGATCGGCGTCATCTACATGGTTTATAATTACATCCACTGTAAGGTCACTGGCATCGGTGAGAAGTCCCCCTTCCAGCCCAAACGCCTGGTCAAGGCTTTCCTCTCCGCCATTCCCGCCCTGATGGTCCCCGTAATCATGCTGGTGGGTATGTACAGCGGCATTTACACCCCCACCGAGGGTGCGGGCATTGCCGTGGCCTATGCCATGCTGGTCTCCATTTATGTGTACAAGCGTCTGAAGTGGTCTGACATTCCCCGCATCATCGCCAAGAATGCCCGCCAGACCGGTACCATCCTGTTCATCGCCATCGCCGCCAAGCCTGCCGGCCAGATCTTCGAGCTGGACGGCCTGCCCACCAAGCTGGCCCACTTTGTCCTGGGCATCTCTGACAACCAGCTGGTCATCATGTTTGCTCTGTTCATCTTCCTGATCATTGTGGGCATGTTCATGGACGCCACCGCCGCCATCTACATCCTGGTCCCCATCCTGCTCCCTGTGGTGAAGCAGCTGGGCGTCAGCCCCCTGTTCTTCGTGGTGTTCCTGGTTATCACCCTCAGCTTCGGCCTGATCACTCCTCCCGTAGGCGTGTGCCTGTACGCCGCGGAGAATGTCACCGGACTTTCGTTGGAAAAGGTGATAAAATCCGTGGTGCCGTGGCTGTTCCTGACCGTCGGTATTATCTGTATCTTTATCTTCTTCCCGCAGATCATCACGGGGCCCATCGCCCTAATGTTCCCCAACGGCTGACGGGAGAACAAAACAAAAACCAAAACCGCCCTTCGGTGTACGGAGACGTACCACCGGAGGGCGGTTTCATCCTATATAATAAAGTAGGGGCGGCCCC
>ENA-OROE01001871-OROE01001871.1-human-gut-metagenome-genome-assembly--contig:-NODE-1871-length-11731-cov-3.389603_pt1 | contig 11731 bp, 9 predicted proteins | sample MGYA00242126_ERZ509044 | MGnify/ENA primary metagenome ERZ509044 (study PRJEB26280, sample SAMEA2338716) | human gut metagenome | biome: human gut; feature: human-associated habitat; material: faeces... | reverse complement strand
GGGGCGCGGGCGGCGGGGGCGGGGCTTGTGCTGCGCGTTGGCAGCGTTCTCACCCTGGGGCTTGGGTGTGCGCGGCTTGCGGGTATGGGGCGCACTCTGGCCGTTCTGGGCAGGCTGTGCGGTATTTTTACGTTTTGGCTTGAACTCTTCCATCGAAAACCTCCGAATCGTCGTATTTCCGGGCTGGTGCCTGCCATCTGCAGGTACCGGAATCCCTCAAAAGCGGTTGCGATCTATGTATTTTAAGAGCGGATGCTCCTATGCCTAATGGAATGGGCGCGGAAAGCCCGCCTGAAAAGACGCGGCCAGGCCCGATAAAACACACAATGCAATTACACTCTATTATAATCGGAAATGGCGTCTATGTCAAATATCTTGCCTTATGAAGCCCGGCTTGCTATAATAGTAGTATTATAGACCAGAATACGGAGTACAACGCATGAAGCATATTGAAATTTATACCGATGGTGCCTGCAGCGGCAACCCCGGCCCGGGCGGCTGGGGCGCGATCCTGCGGTTCCGCACGGCGCAGAAGGTGTACGAGAAGGAGCTTTCCGGCGGCGAGGCCAACACGACCAACAACCGAATGGAGATGACCGCCCTGCTGGAGGCGCTGCGCCAGCTCAAGGAGCCCTGCGCCATTGACCTGTACAGCGACAGCAAGTACGTCGTCGACAGCCTGCAAAAGGGCTGGGCCAGGGGGTGGCGCGCCCGCGGCTGGAAGAAAGCAGACAAATCCCCCGCCCTGAACCCGGATCTGTGGGCCCCGCTGCTGGCCGAGAGCGAGAAGCATGAAATCACCTACCACTGGCTGAAGGGCCACGCCGGCCATCCCGAAAACGAACGCTGTGACCGCATGGCTGTGGAGCAAAGCAAGAAATACGGCGGGCGTCAGGCCTGACCTTGGCATAAGGAGAGAAATATGGACGGCTTTAACACATTTGAAAAGCAGGATAAGGTCCTGCTGGGATTGAACAGCGGCAGTGACGCCGCCGCAGCCATGCGCATTTTGCGGCAGCAGGGCTTTGCGGTGCAGACATTCACGGCTGAACACGAAGTTACGCCAGCCGGGCTTTTGCAGCTGCTGGCCGACAAGGCTGCCGAGTTGGACTGCGCGTTCATTGCCACCGGGCACTATGCCCGCATCGAGGTGGACGGCGAGGGGCTTTCTCACCTGCTGCCTGCTGCGGACGCCGAGGCAGACCAGAGTGCCGCGCTGGCAGGTCTGCCGCAGGAAGTGCTGGCTAAGCTGGTGCTGCCGCTGGGCGAGTTTACCAAGGCAGAAGTGGCGGAGATGCTGGCGGATACGACGGAATAAATCTTACGACAACAAAAATGCCTGTGCAGGTTTGAAGCCTGCACAGGCATTTTTGTTTGCGTTGGCTTCCCCCACGGGGGAAGCCGTCAGTGGCTCCGACCACTGACTGATGAGGGCAAAACTTGTGGCAATGACCCGTTTTTGAGTAGTCAGATACACCTTGCCCTCATCCGGCCCTGCGGGGCCACCTTCCCCCGAGGGGGAAGGCTTTTGAGAGTTTCACTTTTTCTTTTTATGCTTCGGCCAGGGCCACCATTTGCCCTCTTTTTCGTGCATCCAATGGGCGAGCGGATAGAAGATCATGGCCAGACCGCCCAGCAGGATCAGGATGTACAGCCAGCCCGCAAAGTCAAAAATCACATCCAGTGCGGCCAGCGCAGCCAGAAAGAACCCGGCGTACATCATGAACTGGCCGTTGTGCACCACATAGCCGTTCCAGTTTTCTGGTTTGATCTCGTCGCGGCCCTGGTCGCCCCAGACATTGGGGTTCTTCATTGCGGAGTAGCCGTAAAACGCCAGCACGATGCCGATAACAAAAAGGAATTCAAACAATGGGGTGTCCTCCCGGAATTATTTTTTGAAGAAGGGGCTGAAATCAAACGTTGCAAAGTAGTCCTCCGGCGTCTCGGCGCGGCGGATGAGCTGGTGGGAGCCGTCCTCCTTCAGCAGGACCTCGGCACTGCGCAGCTTGCCGTTGTAGTTGTAGCCCATCGAGAAGCCGTGTGCGCCGGTGTCATGGATGTAGACAATGTCGCCGATGTCGATTTTCGGCAGCATACGGTCAATGGCGAACTTGTCATTGTTCTCACACAGACCGCCGGTGACGTCGTACTTATGGTCGCAGGGGGTGTCCTCCTTGCCCAGCACCGTGATGTGATGGTAGGAGCCGTACATGGCAGGGCGCATCAGGTTGGCCGCGCAGGCGTCAACGCCGATGTACTCCTTGTAAATATGCTTCTGGTGCAGCACGGTGGTGACAAGTGCGCCGTAGGGTGCCAGCATGAAGCGGCCCATCTCGGTGAAGATGGCAACATCACCCATGCCGGCGGGCACCAGAATCTCCTCAAACTTCTTGCGCACGCCCTCGCCGATGGCGGCAATGTCGTTGCTGCGCTGGTCGGGGCGGTAGGCAATGCCGACGCCGCCCGAAAGGTTGATGAACTTGATTTTTGCGCCGGTGCGCTTGTGCAGGCGGACGGCCAGCTCAAACAGGATACCGGCCAGCTTCGGGTAATAGTCGTCAGTCACGGTGTTGCTGGCCAGGAAGGAGTGGATGCCGAACTGCTCGGCACCGGCAGCCATCAGCCTGGTGTAAGCCTCGGCCATCTGATCCTCGCTCATACCGTACTTGGCGTCGCCGGGGTTGTCCATGATACCGTTGCCCAGCTCGAACACACCGCCCGGGTTGAAGCGGCAGCAGACGGTTTTGGGCACGCCCGCGACCTTTTCAAGGAACGCAACGTGGGTCAGGTCGTCCAGATTGATGTACGCGCCGAGGTCGTAGGCTTTCTTCATGTCCTGCGCGGGCGTGTCATTGGAGGAAAACATGATGTCGCTGCCCTTGAAGCCGCAGGCCTCGCTCATGAGCAGCTCAGTATAGCTGGAGCAGTCAACGCCGCAGCCCTCCTCCTGCAGAATCTTCAGCAGGTAGGGGTTGGGTGTGGCCTTGACGGCGAAATATTCTTTAAAGCCCTTGTTCCAACTGAACGCAGCGTTGACCCTGCGAGCGTTCTCGCGGATCCCCTTTTCATCGTAAAGGTGGAACGGGGTGGGAATATCGGCAGCGATCTCTTTCGCCTGGGCAAGGGTAATAAACGGCTTTTTCTGCGGCATGATTGTCTTTCCTTTCCCTTTATATGCTTCGTATAGGCTTATTATATACGGTTTGTAAGGTGACGGCAAGAGGCTTTGGGAAAAATAGCGCTGTAGGGGCCGGACATGTCCGGCCCGCGGCTGTATGGCAAGCATATGCTACTGGGAAGGCTGCGGGCGGGGCATGCCCCGCCCCTACTGCGCAGCCAAAATGAAAAAGACCGTTCCAGAACCGGAACGGTCTTTTATCTTATTTACAGCACAGTCTCCGCGTGGTCGCCCTGAATGTGGAGTCTGGCGGTCAGCAGGCGGTTGTCCAGTTGACGGCAGGTCCAGCGGTACGCAGGGTACAGGAACAGGCAGGCCGCGATCCATGCGGCGGGATTGGACAGTTCCGCGCCGAAGTATCCCAGAATCGGGACCAGTACAATCGCCACCGCCGTGCGGGCGACCATCTCGGCCACACCGGCCAGCATAGCGAGTGACGAGAAGCCGAGTCCCTGAATGGTGTAGCGCCAGATGATCAATGCCCCCAGCGGCACGAAGAACACGCTGTTCCAGAATAGATACTCGCGGCCCATGGCAACGATGTCGACCTCCTTGGCTGTGTCAAGGAACAGCGACATGATCTGCACGTCGGTAAAATGCAGAACGAAAGCCGATGCCACACCGTAAATCAAAATAATGAGCATTGCGCTGTTGACGCCCTGTCGCACACGATCCATCCGGGATGCGCCGAGGTTTTGCCCGGCGTAGGTTGCCATGGCCGTGCCGACGCTCTCCATCGGAACGGTCAGCAGCCCCTGGGTCTTGCCTGCTGCGGTGACGGCGGCAACGGCGGTGCTGCCCAGCACATTGACCGCCCACTGCATGATGACGCTGCCAATGGCCGTGATGCTGCACTGCAGGCCCATCGGCACACCGATGCCCAGCAGACGTATGCTGGCCTTTTTCGAGAAGGCCAGATCGTCCTTTTCCATTTTCAGCACGTCGAACTTGCGGCGGAGATAAATAAAGCTCAGCACGCCGGAGATGACCTGCGAAATGTCGGTTGCCAGCGCTGCGCCGAACACGCCGAAATGGAACGGCACGATAAACAGAAGGTCAAGGCCGATGTTCAGTGCGCTGGTCAAAATCAGAAAGTAAAGCGGCGTCTTGCTGTCGCCCAGTGCGCGCATGATGGCCGCCACCATATTGTACAGAAAGATGAACGGGATGCCTGCAAAGATCCAGCCAATGTAGATGACCGCGCCGTCAATGATGTCGTCGGGCGTCTGCATCAGCTGCATCATCGGGCGGGTCAGCGCAACGGTGCTGATGGTCAGCACCACACTGGCCGCCATGCAGAGCCAGGCGGCGTTGGCGACATGGCGGCGCAGATCCTTATAGTCCCGCGCGCCGAACAGCTGTGCAATGGGAATTGCAAAGCCGTTGCAGACGCCGATGACGAAACCCAAAATCAGATAGTTGACCGAGCCGGTAGCGCCGACAGAGGCCAGCGCACTGACACCGCAGAACCTGCCCACGATGATGGTATCCGCCAGCGCATAGAATTGCTGGAACAGGTTGCCCAGCACCAGCGGCAAGGTGAACAGGAGAATAACTTTGAGCGGACTGCCGCTCGTAAGGTCTTTTGTCATGATTTTCCCTACCCTATTATATACATGCAAAATTTCGTGCGGATTGTATTATAGCACGCACGCCTGTAAATGCAAGAGGATAAATTATGCAAATTTTGCGATTTTTGGGGCAAATAAGCCTAAAGCCTTCCCATTCGGGAGACGGTGGCCCCGCAGGGCCGGCTGAGGTGCGAGTCTGCGCAACCGCTCATAAGCGGACGGCATAAGCAAGTACCGCCCTCATAAGTCAGCGGGCGGGGCCGCTGACAGCTTCCTCCTCAGGAGAAGCCCCTCTGCCCCAGAACCGTTCCAGCTCCCCGGCCAGCGTCTCGGCGCTTTCCACGACCCGCAGCTGCTCCCAGTGCGGCGGCATCAGGCGGCGGGTGTCGGGGGCCAGGAACCGGTCATCAATGAGCAGGACAACGCCGCGGTCCTCCGGCGTGCGGATGACCCGGCCTGCCGCCTGCAAAACCTTGTTCATGCCGGGGAAACGGTAGGCATAGTCAAAGCCGGAGCCGCGCGTCTGCTCAAAGTAATCGCGCAGCTGCTCCTGCCGCGGGCCGACCTGCGGCAGGCCCGGGCTGACGATGGCTGCACCGATGAGGCTCTCTCCCGTCAGATCGACGCCCTCGCCAAAAACGCCGCCCAGCACCGCAAAGCCCAACAGCGGTCTGCCGTCGGATTTCTGAAACTGTGCCAGAAACTCCGCGCGTTTTCCCTCGTCCATGGCGCTTTCCTGGCAGAGGGTCGGCTGATCCGGGTAGCGGGCGGTGAAATCCTCCCACACCTGCTGTAAATAGCTGTAGCTCGGGAAAAACGCCAGATAGTGTCCGGCCCTCGCCCCGGACATCACGGCCAGCAGGTCGGCGACCTTGGCAATGCTGTCCGCGCGGTCCTTGTAGCGGGTGCTGACGTGGCGGGCGCACCACAGGCCCAGATGCTCCGTATCAAACGGGCTGCGCAGCGCTACAGCGCGGGCATCGGCCAGACCGCACAGATCTCTGTAATAGCCTGCCGGGGCCAGCGTCGCGCTGAACAGCACCGCCGCGCGGCCCTTGGCAAAGTCCGCCGCCAGAAAGTCACTCGGGTCCAGGCAGAGCATTGCGGCACGGACCTCACTGCCGTGGGCAGAGATTTGCAGTACAAAGTGATCGTCGAACGTGTCCGCCACGCGCAGCCAGGCGCGGATGTCAAAGTATAATTGCAGCAGTGCCTCGTGGGTCTCGTCGGGGTCGCGGTGCTCGTCAAGCCAGATCTCCAGCGGCTCGCAGAGCCTTGTCAGCGCACGGTCAAGCGCATCGGCGCGGGACTTTTCAAAGAACGTGCGGCCAAAGCGGCTGTCGCCGGGCGCTTCCTCGCAGCGGTGCCGCCACTTGATGAAGATGTCGTTGACCTTTGTCAGTGCGTTTTTCAGGCTGCTTTTGCCCTTGCCCAGCCGTTTTTTGGCGTCGTAGAAGGCGCTTTTGGCAAGGACGGCACTGTGCATGTCCCGGGCGCGGTCCGGAAGATTATGTGCCTCATCGAGCAGAAACAGATAGTCCCCCGCTGTGTCAAAAAAGCGTTCCAAGTGCACGACGGGGTCAAACAGGTAGTTGTAGTCCCCGATGACTACATCACACCACAGGCTTAGATCCAGCCCCAGCTCAAACGGACAGACCTTATGTCTGCGAGCCAGCATCTGCAGGGCGTCAGCGGTCAGAGCGTGGGTGTCCAGCGCATCCCACAGCGCCGTCCTGACGCGATCATAGTAGCCTTTGGCATAGGGGCATGCCTCGGGCGTACACTCGCGCCGATCCTGCATACAGATTTTGTCCTTGGCCGTCAGCGTTACGCTGCGCAGCTTTAAATCGGCGTCGGACGCCCGCAGCAGCGCCAGCGCGTTCTCCGCTGCCGCACGGGTCGTGCCGCGGGCTGTCAGGTAAAAGACGGGGCCGCCCTGCCCCACAGCCTTTAACGCCGGGAACAGCACGCTCATCGTCTTGCCGATGCCGGTGGGCGCTTGGCAGAACAGCCGGGTGCCGCCCTTGTGTTCGGTCTTGCCCGCCGCACAAGCGCGGTAGATCTCCCCGGCCAAGGCCCGCTGACCGGGCCGGTAGGCAGGGAAGGGGAAGCGCAGGGCCTGTAGGCTGGCGCTGCGGGCGTCGGCCCATGTCAACTGCCGCTGAGCCCATGGCACATACTGCCGCAGCAGCCCGCACAAAAATTCTTCCAGCTCCCCAGCGGTGAAGTGCCGGGTGTAGCGGGTGATTTCGTCGGTGTCGATCTGATAATACGTCAGCCGGACGTCCAATTGCTCCAGCCCGTTCTGCTGGGCATAGATGGCCCCGTAGACCATCCCCTGTGCCCAGTGGCAGGGGTTCATGTCCTCCTGCATCTCCTCGGTGGGGATGGCCGTGGTCTTGATCTCGTCGATGACCACCGTGCCGTCCTCATCGGTAAAAATGCCGTCGGCACGGCCCTCGATGGTGAACCCGATTCCCTCCATCGTCCGCTCTGCCGTGAGGAACACCTCAGCGGCGTAGCCTTCACCCGCCGCCTTCTGGAGCCTGCGGTGGATGCGTGCGCCCTCGTTGGCCCGGTCAAAGCCGGTAAAGCGGCTGTCGATACTGCCGGTGCGGAGCAGGAACTCCACCAGCTCCCGGACAGAGAGACGGATGGTTGGCATGGGGTTCACTTCCTTTCAGGTTGTGCACAGTATGTTGGGAAACTAAACCCCTCAGTCTCGCTATCGCTCGCCAGCCCCCCTAATAGTGGGGCCTCTGGCGTTACGTAAAGTTTTTTGGGGTTCCCCTTTACGCACAAACTACATCGCTTTGCCAAGGCCGCCCCTACTAGGGGCGGTGGCAGCCCAAAGGGCTGACGGTGGGGTTTAACAGCAGGGCCTACCCGAGACCCAGGATCTTTTGACAATTTGCTGCAACAGCATTCACCTGGTCAAAATCCACGGCGGCCCGGTAATAAGTCTCCAGCTCATCATGGCAGTTCTTGGCCTGAGCCATCAGGGCGACAGCCTGGTCGATGAGCTCGGAGGCGGCACGGTCGTTGAAGCGCAGGCGGGCGCGGAAGCCGGACAGATTCTCCCGGTCCACAAAGCGGGTACAGCGCACGGCCTGCACGCCGGGCAGCTGGATGGGATGCCAGAGGTTGTCGGTCAAAAAAGCCAGCCGCAGGGCCGGAATGAAGATGTGGTCGATCTGATCTTCAGGGTGCATGGCACAGGGGCAGGTGATGATGTGGTAGCCCCGGGCCAGCGCTTCGGCCCGGATGAGTTCCAGCAGCAGGCGGGAGACCGCCCCGTAATCATCCCGGAATACCACATACCGGTCGGCCAGCGCTTCTACCGTGCCCCGGTAGAATACCATCCCCTTGGGGGTGATGGCTGAGAGCAGCCGCAGCTCCTCGCTGGCGGTGCCCTCGGTGCGGGGAAGCAGCCGGGTGCAGAGCCGCTTGACGTAGCGGCGCACCTTTTCAAAGTTGGCACTGCAGGCCTCGGCCCGGCGGCTGTCCAGCATCAGGCTGCCCGCCGATGCGATATACCGGGCCGCCCGGCCCCGCAGAGCGGCATTCCGGGCAAACAGGGCCTTGATCTCGTCCCGGTGGGGAGCCAGCTTTCCGGCATCGATGGTGTGGTACAGGCTCACCACCAGCTCATCAGCCCCGGGCGCGTCCGGCTCCACCACATGGGGCGCGGTGGCATCGATGATGGCGCGTTTCTGGTCGAGGAAGATGACCCCGTCCAGACTGTCCGGGTCGCTGGCACAGTGGATCTTTTCGATGCGCTGGCCCTGCTGCTCGGCGGCCTGGGCCAGATGCTTCATCAAGGTGGATTTGCCGCATCCCGGCCCGCTTTTGATGAGAAGCATCTGCATCCCGGGCTCCCGGCGCAGCGGTTCAAAATAACCCTTGAAGCCCGCCGGTGTGGTGGCCCCCAGAAAGAAATCGGGAGAACGGCTTTGGATCGTTTTCATATCAGAACACCTCACTTTTGCTTTAGGGTATGCAAAAATGAAGGAAGATGATACTTGGACGGAGGGGTTAATAGGTATGCAGACAGACTTTGTTTATTTTATCCCGCAGAGCCACAAAATCCGCAAAGGCGGCGGGTTTGTTCTGCGCCTGCCGGAGCAGGGCGGCGGGGTGGAAGGTGCCCATAAACCATACGCCGTTCTTTTGCACAAAGGTGCCGTGCTCCTTGGTCACGGAGAAATCGGTGCGGATCATCCGCTGGGAGGCGATGCGGCCCAGGCAGACCACGATCTTTGGCTGCAGCAGCTTGAACTGTTCCCGGAGCCAGGGCATACAGGCCTCGCTCTCGGTGGGCAGCGGGTCACGGTTCTGGGGCGGGCGGCACTTGACGATGTTGGCAATGTAGCAGTTTTTGCTCCGGTCCAGATCGATGGCAAACAGGTATTTGTCCAGCAGCTGGCCGCTGCGGCCCACAAAGGGCAGGCCCTGCTCGTCCTCGCTCTGGCCCGGGCCTTCGCCCACGAACAGCACCTCAGCAGTCTGGACACCCTGCCCGAACACCACATGGGTGCGGTCAGTGCACAGCTCACATCTGCGGCAGGCAAGGCACTCGGCCTTTAATGTATCCCAATCCATAGCAGTTTGATCTCCTTGCAGCTGAATGATAATTTATTCACAAATCAAAAATGGTTTTCTCCTAAAATAATAGCACAAAAAGCCAATTTTGTCTTGAACTTTTTGCCGGGTGTGCTAGAATAAAAGAGAAAGGCATCCTTGTGTCCAACAGGCACCCGGATGTGAATATTGGATAGTTAATTCGGAGGTAATCAACAATGGCTGATATGTTCGCACCGCTGGTAGCACAGCTGAAGGCAAACCCCAAGACGATCGTTTTTACCGAGGGCAATGACCCCCGCATCCTGGAGGCAGCCAGCAAGCTGCTGGCCGAGGGCGTTCTGAAGGTTGTCATGGTGGGCAACGAGGCTGAGTGCAAGGCCGCTGCTGCCGCAGGCAATTTTGATATTTCCGCTGCTGAGATTATTGACCCTGAGAACTACGCAGGCTTCGACGAGATGGTGAACACCATGGTCGAGCTGCGCAAGGGCAAGCAGACCGCTGAGGAGTGCACCGCTCTGCTGAAGAAGTCCAACTACTTCGGCACCATGCTGGTCAAGATGGGCAAGGCTGACTGCCTGCTGGGCGGCGCTACTTACTCCACCGCCGATACCATCCGCCCCGCTCTGCAGCTGGTCAAGACCAAGAAGGGCGCACACCTGGTGAGCTCCTGCTTCATTCTGGACCGTGACTTTGGCGAAGAGGGCCTGAAGCGCATTGCCATGGGCGACTGCGCTGTCAACATTGATTACACCGATACCGTTGATAAGGCTACCGGCGAGGTCAAGATCGCTGCATCCGCAAAGCTGGCTGAGGTGGCCGTTGAGACTGCCAAGACCGCAAAGCTGTTCGGCATCGATCCGAAGGTCGCAGTTCTGAGCTTCTCCACCAAGGGTTCCGGCAAGGGCGGCACCGTCGCTCTGAGCCACGACGCTACCATCAAGGCTCAGGAGATGGACCCCGAGCTGGCTGTGGACGGCGAGCTGCAGTTTGACGCTGCCGTTGCTCCCGAAGTTGCACAGGTCAAGTGCAAGGGCAGCAAGGTCGCTGGCCAGGCCAACACCTTCATCTTCCCCTGCATCGAGGCCGGCAACATCGGCTATAAGATCGCTCAGCGTCTGGGCGGTTACGCTGCCTACGGCCCCATCCTGCAGGGCCTGAACGCACCCATCAACGACCTGTCCCGTGGCTGCAACGCTGACGAGGTCTACAAGATGAGCCTGATCACTGCCTGCCAGTCCTGAGTCTCTCTGAATCAAGCGATTTTGCCCCCGTCGGTACGCCCGGCGGGGGCTTTTTGCTGTATCTGCCGCATCTCCGGGGTGGGGCAGGACATAGGAGACCACCCGACATCCTGCTGACTTCCCCCGCCGCACTATTTCTACTTGCAATCTCCCCGGAAACATGCTATAATAATCAAGCACAAATCGTGCCTTGTCGGACAGCGCCTGCTGCGCGGTTCGACATACGGATGCGGGCCCTGTACGATGGGGCCGCCGTGAACCAGGTCAGGTGGGGAACCAAGCAGCCTTAAGCGGTGTGCCCCGTGCGTTTCAGTCAGCCTGCATTCGTATGTCGAGCTACGCAAGGCGGGGGTCAAACCCCGTCAGCGCTGTCCGTTTTTTATTGCAGAAAGGGGAGAAGCGGGATGTATCGCGCGTTATACCGCAAGTGGAGACCCCAGAGGTTCGAGGATGTGGTGGCCCAGCGCGGCATCGTGACGGCGCTGCGCAACCAGATCGCCACCGGGAGAGTGGGCCACGCCTACCTGTTTACCGGCGTGCGCGGCACGGGCAAGACCACCTGCGCGAAGATTTTCGCCAAGGCGGTCAACTGCCTCCACCCCCATAACGGCGACCCCTGCGGCGAGTGCGAGATCTGCAGGGGCATCGACAACGGCAGCATTCTCGACGTGGTGGAGATGGACGCCGCGTCCAACAACGGTGTGGACGACATCCGCGACCTGCGTGATGAGACAGCCTACACCCCCAGTGCCTGTCATTATAAGGTATACATCATCGACGAGGTACACATGCTGTCCACAGCGGCCTTCAACGCCCTGCTGAAAACGCTGGAAGAGCCGCCCGCCCACGTCATCTTCATCCTCGCCACGACGGAGATCCAGAAGGTCCCCGCCACCATCCTCTCCCGCTGCCAGCGGTACGATTTCACCCGCATCGGGCCGGAAGACATCGCCCAGCGGATCGAGTATATCGCCGGACAAGAGGGCTTAGAGTTGACGACCGGTGGTGCAGAGCTGATCTCCCGCCTGGCCGACGGTGCCATGCGTGACGCCCTCTCGATCCTCGACACCTGCGCCGGCGTGACCGCAAAAATCGATGCTGATGTTGTCCGCCGGATGGCAGGCGTGACCGACCGGAGCTATCTGTTCCATATTTCG
>ENA-OROE01001866-OROE01001866.1-human-gut-metagenome-genome-assembly--contig:-NODE-1866-length-11759-cov-3.077837_pt1 | contig 11759 bp, 17 predicted proteins | sample MGYA00242126_ERZ509044 | MGnify/ENA primary metagenome ERZ509044 (study PRJEB26280, sample SAMEA2338716) | human gut metagenome | biome: human gut; feature: human-associated habitat; material: faeces... | reverse complement strand
GCTGCCCCGTTCCATGCAAAAAAGAGGGCCCCGGGCGGTTGACGCTGTCCCCGCCGGGGAGTAAAATGAATTCTGCCGAACACTATACTAAGGAGGGTCCCATTTATGGTCCGTCATATCGTATCCTGGAACTTCAAGCCCGAGCTCACTCCCCAGCAGCGCCAGGCCATCGGCCAGGAGGTGGTGGAGAAGCTCACCGCCCTGAAGGGCAAGGTGCCCGTGCTGAAGAGCATCAGCGTCTTCTGTCCCCCCATGGACAGCAGCAGCTGCGACCTGGTCCTCTACTCCGAGGTAGAGCAGGAATCCGACCTGCCCCTGTATCAGAACCACCCGGAGCACCAGGCCATCCTGCCCCTGATCCGGGACAACTTCTGCGACCGCCGCTGCTGCGACATCCAGGGCTGAGTTTCCCCTGTCCCGCTCCCCCGCCGGGCTCTCTTTTCCCGGTGGGCGGGGCCGGGCTTTTTGCCCCGGTTTTCACGCCGTGAAAAAATTTCTGAGAAATTTGCCGTTTGTCAAGAGTAAATGCACAAAAAAGCAAAAATATTTTTATGAGGCCAGAATGAGGGCGATTTCTTCCCGGAAAAGCTGCTCGGAGCACAGATAACCGAACATTTTGCGGGGATAGTTGTTCAGCCAGTCCTCGATCCGCTTGGTCTCCTCGTAGGAGACCGTGCTCAGGTCGGTGCCCTTCGGCAGGTGCCGACGTATGAGGCCGTTCTGGTTCTCATTGGATCCGCGCTCGCTCGGTCGGTAGGGGTGGCAGTAGTAGACCTCGGTGCGGGTGCCCTTGCCGCTGGCGCTTCGTTCGATCCCGGCGGCGTCGGCAAACTCGCAGCCATTGTCGCAGGTGATGGATCTGAATACCTTCAGGAACAGGTCGCCGTACTTGGCCTCGAGCCCGTCAATCGCAGCGACGACGCTGGCGGCCGTCTTGTCCGGCGACGGTATAATGAGCTCCCAGCGCGTTTTCCGCTCGGTCATCACGATGTAGGTGTTGCTGACGCCTTGGCAGCTCTCGACGCTGTCCATCTCCCAGTGTCCGAAGGTGCTGCGGTCGTTGATGTGCTCGGGGCGATCCTCGATGCTCCGGCCGGCAGGCTTGCGGGGCATGGTTCCGGCCGGGCGCTCTGGCTGGTGGCGCTTGCCGTGCTGCGGCAGCATGGAGACGGTCAGCTCGTCGCCGAAGATCTCGCCGCGGATGTAGTTGTAGGCGGTGCTCGCGCAGATGTGGGTCTTGAAGGGCCAGCCCTTGACCTCAGCCTCGCCGATCGCAGCCTCCGGGCTGTACTTCTCGTCGCGGATCTTGACGATCAGGTAGTCGGCCAGCTCGTGATCGTTGCCGATTTTCAGATCCGGGCCCTTTGCGCGGAGGTTGGCCTCATAGCGGGCCTGTGCGCCTTCGGGGTTGTATCTGGTCTCGGTGGTGTAGTCGCTGTTGAGGTGCTCATAGGTGCACCGCTTCAGCTCCCGGTAGATGGTCGTATGATGTACGCCGAGCTCTTTGGCGATGTCGGTCGGCTTCATTCCTGCGCGGATGAAGGCGTCGAGCTGGATGCGCTTGGTCGGCGTCAGATGGCTCCAGTGCTGTCCCATTGTGTTCCCCTCCGTGATAAAAGAAAAGGGGCGGCCCGCCGGCCGCCCCTTCTGTGTGTCAGTGTTCCTCGTACTTTTTCAGGAGCTCGAGCGTCTCCTCGTCTGTGATGATGTCAGCCAGCCTGCACTCCAGCGCGTTGCAGATCTTCAGCAGCGTCGGCAGCTTCGCGCCGTTGATGTCCCGGGCGCCGCGCTCGTACTGCTGGAGCACCTGCACCTTGATCCCGGCCAGATCGGCGAGCTGAGACTGAGACAGGCCGGCAGCCTTGCGGAGCTTTTGCAGCCCCTCGCTTTTGTAGGTCACTTTGATCGAGATGTCCATGTTGTTCCTCCCGCTTGACTTTGCCGTGGTTTCGTGGTTATAATGAAAAGGAACGGCGGGCGGGATTTTTCCCGCCGTCCTTCGACCTTACTGCTTGGGCTTTTGGTTCGGCTTTATTGTGATCGTAATGGTGGCAACCTGTTCACACTTTAGAGCCTGTTCCAGCAGCTTGAGCAGTTTTTTCATCTGCTCAGCATCCACGGCTTTGCCTCCTTTCCGCGGTTTTGCTCTCCTTTCTTTCTGTACTCGGCTATCCCTTGCCTGTGATTATATTATAGAGCATTTGCTCTATAATGTCAAGCATAATTCGGCAGATTTTCAACATTTTCCCGCGTTTTTCCACAAAAAAAGCCGCACGGCGTCGCTGCCGTGCGGTTTTCTCATTCTTTCCCGAGCAGGTGGTTGATGGTGGTGCCGAGAGCGGTCGCCAGATAGTCCAGCTCGTAGTCAGCGACGACTCGGCTGCCGTTCTCGATCCTGCTGATGACCTTCTGCGTGACGTCCAGCCCGATGATCTGGAGCTTGTAGGCGAGCTGTTCCTGTGACAGGTTTGCCCGCAGCCGCTCCTCCCTGACTCTCTCCCCGGAGATGTTGCACCTGCCGTCTGGTTTGTATATTTTCGCAGCCCTCGCCTCCCTTTATGCTAAAGATGACTATGCAATATTGACTTTACCAGTTTTGGCATGGTAATATTATGCCAAAGATGACTAAACGCTAAAAAGCGCACATAGGAGGGAAAAGCATGGGTACAAGGTTTAGACGCAGCTTTAAGGTGGCCCCGGGTGTCCGGGTAAACCTGAACAAAAAGAGCGCGAGCATCAGCTTCGGCCCGAAGGGTCTGAAGCACACGGTCAGCACGACGGGGAAAAGCCACACGACCGTCGGGATCCCCGGGACGGGCCTGTCATATACGACGAGCTCCGGCGGGAAGTCCGGCGCGCAGCAGGGCGCGGTCAGCATCCCCGCAGCGCAGCGGCCGACGTCGCCGAAAAGCAAGACGGTGGCGCTGCTGCTGTGCATCTTCCTCGGCTTCTTCGGCGTCCATCGGTTCTATGTCGGGAAAACCGGCACAGGCGTCATCTGGCTGCTGACGGCCGGGGCCTGCGGGATCGGCTGGCTGGTCGATATTTTCACCATCCTGCTCGGCGGTTTCTATGACTCCGAGGGCCGTGTGCTGCGGTTCCAGCCCACAGAGGCCGAGCTCGCCGCTGCCGGTGAAGCGCCGGATCCTGACGTCGAGGAGTAAAGCCCCACATAACAGAAAAGCCCGCCCGGGATCTCCGGGCGGGTTTCTGCTTTTCTATGCGGTTTTAGAGTTTCGTGACGTAGTCCAGAGAGATCCAGCCCGCGCCGCTCTTGAGCTTGCCCCACTTGGAAGCGCCGGTGCCGCCGGCCTCCGCAACGATGGTGTAGACGCCGGGGTTGATAGCGCCCTTGCTGCCGTAGTTGGTGCCGGGGCCGGAACGGATATTGAGGTCCGTCGCTGTCACTTTCACCGTGTAGTTTACGGCTGTCTGAGCGCTGCCGGATGCGCCGGTGCCGGTGCTGGGGCTGGTGGTGCTGGAGCTGCCACCCAGCCGCTTCGTGACCTCGGCGGCAATCTCGCCGTGGAGGTTGTAGAGGTAATCGCCGGGGCAAGACTTGTTCGCAAACCAGCGGTGAACGGTCATCACCATCTCCCCGGACTTGGGGGCATAGGCAAGGGTCTTCGCCTTGTCCCCGAACCAGAGCAGCTTCTTGGCCCCGTTCCGGCGGCAAATATCCGTCACAAGGTCCAGCAGCGCGGCATAGGCCGCCGCCGTGACCTTGTAGGGGGCCTTGTTCTCGCTGGCCGTCTCAATGGTAATGGCGCGGTGGTCGTTGGAGGAGCTGGAGGTACACCAGCTCCGGTCCTTTTCCTCCACGCACAGGCCGATGGAGCCGTCATAGCCCACAACGTAGTTGCAGGACGCTTGCTTGCTGGAGGGCTGGAAGACCTCACACCCGCGCTTAGCGGTCACTTGGCCGACGAAACAATGGATGCTGATGGTGTCGATTTTATGATTGCGGGGACTGTTCTTGTTGGGGCTGATGAGGGTATAGGTCGCAAGGCTGCTGTTACTCATGGTTGGTTTCCTCCTTGTCCTCGCTGACTTCGGTAGTGGTCTCAATGGCGATGCCCTCCAGAGGGATGATGCCCTGGGTCAGCTCATAGACGGCGGCCTCGATGAGCGCGTCAAGCTCATTCTCATTCACAGTGACGCCGCGCTCTTTCAGCCAGGCAATAACGTACTGCTTCTTCTCTTCTCCGTGCCCGCTGCCCTTGAAAATCTGCTCAGCAGCGGAGACGGCGATTTTGACCCAGGCGTTGATTTCCGCCTGCTGGGATGCCGTGGTCTTGGACTTGATGAACGGGATGAGCACACAGGTAACGATGACGCCGATCAGAGCGGCCACAGCTTCGATGATAGGGGTGATGTCGTACATGATAAATCCTCCTTGTTTTTATCCGAGTGTAGGTCCGCTGGTGTCGGACCCGCCCTCTGTGTTGTTGGTTTGGAATGGGTTTCCGTCAGCGTCCAGCCCGTGGCGGTTTCGACTGACTTTTTCGGTGGTGGATGCCGCCGCATAGCTCACCAGATAGCCGATGCAGGCGGTAAAGATGGTGGTGGTAACATCGCTCGCGGTCTGCTTGTCCAGGTAGGCGAGGATGTAGGAAGCTACGGCGGTGGCCGTGGCAATAAGGACGGCCCACGCAGCGAGCTTCTTTTTGAACTCCCATGGGCGGCGCGTCTTGGCGCGTTTCCCCTCATACTTACCAGCCATAGCGTCCCCCTCAGTCCATCAAGGAGGAAACGCCTTGCCGGGTGAGGAAGTCCTTTTGCTTGTGTTTGATGTCGGCGGCGTAGTCCAGGGCGTCGTGCATATCCCCGTTACAGTGGGCGTCGGGGATGCGCTGGACGGCCCTTGCAGTCGCTTCCCCCAGGGCAATAGCGGCATTGGTCCCCTGGACAACCAGGACGAAGAGGTCCTTTTGGCCCTGTTCCTGGGCCGCCTGTTCCTTTTCCCGCTTGTCGATACGGCGCTCCAGACGCCAGATGATAAGGCCCATGATCGCGCTCGGAATACCCATAGCCGCGACAAAAGCAAGCACCATCTGGCCCAGGCCGATGTTTACTTCCATTGGTCTCACCCCTTTACTCCGTCACGACCTTGTAGTAGTCGTCCAGGAGCGCCGGGGGCGCCCAACCATCCTGCTTGGTGAAGACACGCAGGACCTCATACTCCGTGCCGTCGTGGGTGAAATGGTCGCCTACCTGGAACGTGTGATTGGCCTCCAGTTCATCCCAATCCGGGACATTCCCCGGCTCCGGCCCCGGTTCGGGTTCCGGCTCCGGCTCTACTTCTTCGTAGAGCTTGTACTCAGAGGGGACCAGGTGGGGGTAGTGCGGCTCATAGAGCGTGACGCCCGCCTCCTTGATGGGGGTATAGAGCTTCTGGTCCACGGGGTCCCGGCGCACCGCTCCGTAGGGGACGTGCTCGCCCCACATGAAGTCCAGATACCCTCCGGGTTCCTCCGGCTCGCTACGAAGCGGACGGAACAACGTCCGCCCGCCCACGGTTCCAGGTGCCCAATCCGCCTGCGCCTGGTGCTGCGTGGTGCAGATGTAAAGCTCGCTGTCCGGCCCCACGATAGGCTCATCCTTGAAGATGGTCCCCATGGTGGCACTCCAGATGCGGGTGCCGTCCGCCGCCGCGATGATTTTCAGCTCGGCGTCGGTGTAGTCTCCGCTCTCAACCTGTCCGGCGCGGATGAGGTTCGCCCGCGCCCGGTTCACATGAAGCTCCGGGAGGCCAGGGCCGCCCATCTCCACCAGAGCGTCATGGGTGGCAAGGATGGCTGCCCACAGCTCATAGGTGTCCACGCTCTTTTCCTGCTTCTGGTAGGCGCGGGCTTCGTCAAGACTTCTCATAGTCATTCCCCCTTAGATGTAGCTTGCGGACAGAGAGTAGCAGGCGATGCTTTCATACCCTCCGACCTTGGTGATCTGGACGCGGACACCCACCGCAAAGCTATCCGCAGTCTTCGCGGAAATGCTGAAAATGTGCTTGAGGCCGAGCTGTGCAGTCTCCCAGGTCGGCTCTTCGTCGTTGTAGTTGTTGCAGACCTGGATTGTCACGCCGTCCTCGTGGGCGTTGTACCGCATGGAGACAAGGATTTTCTGAGCGGCGGCGCTGGTGTCATCCACCTTCCAGTCAAAGTCGATGATGGAGACGGACCGGGTAAAGGTGATGGTACGGGTGACGCTGTTCCCGGCGCTGTCCGAGACCTTGATAGTCATGGTGTGCGGCCCAGTGAGGGCGGCGAACTGCGCCGCCGTGAGCGCAAAGGTGTATTGGTGGTTCCGCTCTGCCGGGGTGATGGTATTAAGGGTCACACCATCCAGGCTCTCTACGATGGTGAGCGTGTCTCCGGCGTCCCCGTCGTTGACCGTGTACTGGAACGAGGGCGGCGTAGTCACCACGCCGAGCTGCTGATCGCTGCCGCTCACTGTCGGGTCTACATTGTGGGTGACGGTCCGGGTGGGGCTGGTGGTGTATGCGCTATACGCGGCCTTGCTGTCCTTGGCGCGGACCCGGTAGGCTACCGTGTTCATCGCCGTGGTGATCGTGTCGCTGAACTGCGTCGCAGCCCCGTCGTAGATTTTGGACCATGCGCCGCTATTGTACTGCCGCTCAAGCTCGTAGCTTACGGCGTCGCTGTCCGGGTCCACCGACGCCGCCCAGGAGACGGTGAGACCTTTACCGCTCCGCACGTCCTCCGGCACGGTGATGGACGGGGGCGTGGTGGGGGCGTTATTCCAGATAATCGTGTAGTACCCCTCTCCATCCGGTGTATCAGATACCAAGATGTCAGAGGACAGATTCAAAGCCGGGCGCACACCCCTGCTGCCGACGTACGCGCTGTCGCCGCTGAGGCTCCCGTCCGAGCTCACGCAGCGCACGATGCCCGCGTACGACGAATACGGGGAGCGGAGCCACCAGTACCAGAACTGCGACGCGCTCAAGCTGCTATTGGTGTACTCGCTGTTGCTCACGGCCTGAGCTGTGGGCTTGCACTGGCGGCTTGCGTTGTCGCTGAACATAGCCAGCTTCGTGCCCTCCGCGACGCCGTTCTCCGAACCGAGGCCAACCTCTGCCATGGACAGCAGAAAAATCTTGTCTTGGACGGTCTCGGACCCGCCGCCGTCCGTGCCGGGCTTTGCGACGGTCAGGGTGGTGGTGAGCAGCGCGGCCAGCATCTCCGCGCCGAAGCCGGTCAGGAAGCCGGATTGTGCGTCGTACGCGTTGTGGCCGTTCCAGACGTAGGAATTGGACGGGGGCCGGTCATAGCTGTGCTGGGCCTGATACCAGCCGGTCCCGCTCTTATTGAGCCACTGGCGGATGTTAGCCAGGGAATAGCGGTTGTTGCCGTATCTCTCCCGGTCCAAGATGCCGTCGCTCTCCATAGCGTCGAAGCAGCAGATTTTGATGATGCTCTCGGCCACAAGGGTTGTGCTGTTGGCCGGATAGCCTGCGTGGTTTTTATCACCGATTTCCCAGCCGATGGGGATGCCGTAATACTTAGTCTTTGCGTCCCGCACTTTCGCCTTTACGGGTAGGGCGCTGATTTTCTGCGGCATGGTTTGACTTTACACTCCTTTCAAAGATGGAGGCGCAAACCGCGTCGTACTTGGTGATGAGTTCCCGGCATTGGCCGTGGGAAGCATGAGACCTCCAGCTCTGGTAGCTCTCTTCAATCTGCTTCCGGGTCATAGCGCCGTTTTCATACATCACCGCGTATTTCCGCAGCTTGCGCCTCATACGGTCTTTGCTGGAACGCCTAACTTTCCGTATTGCCTTTCCGGTGTCGGTCAGGTATGTGTGGAAGCCCAAAAAGTCCAGGCCGTTCCGCAAGGGGAAGATCTGTGTCTTCTGGTTTAGCTCAAGACCTCTCGGGGTCAAGAACTGCTCGACTTTCCTCCACGCTTCACGAAGCGCCTCCTTGCTCTCGCAGATGATATAAAAATCATCCATGTAGCGGCCATAGTACCGCATTCGGAGGACTTCTTTGACGTAGTGGTCGAGTTCATTCAGATACAATAGGGCGTACACCTGGGACGATTGATTGCCTATGGGGATGCCGACATTACCAGGGGTGCTATCTATGATAGCGTCGGACAAGGCCCGGCTCCGTGGGTCTGTGAGCAGCTTATTGACATCTCGCTTGAGAATGTCGTGCCGGATGCTGGCGAAGTAGTGCCGGACATCCGCTTTCAGGACCCAGCCGTCGGCGCTCCCGTGCTTCCGGTAATACTCCCGCATGAAGTCACGGAGGCGGTCGAGGCCGAAGTGGGTTCCCTTTCCGACTTGGCTCCCGTAGTTATCCAGGATAAAGGGGCGGCTCAGGACGGGGTAAAGGATGTTGTCGCAAAAGGCGTGTTGCACGATTTTGTCCTTGACGCTGTTCGTCTGGATGAGGCGTCGCTTTGGCTCAAAGACGTAGAACTCATGGTAATTTCCAGGCTTGTAGAGACCGTCCCGCAGCTCAGCTTGCAGGACGGTGATCGCCTCCAGAGTGTTCAGCTCCACTTTGGCAACGGAGTCTTTCCATCGCTTGCCTTTCCTGGTTGCCCGATACGCCGCATAGAGATTAGCGAAGTCATAAACGACTTCAAAATTCTGTTCCATAATAGGCTCCTTGCGCCGCTGGTAGCGCCGAAGCTCCAATGGGCGAGCCTCAGCGCGTCGGCGCTATGTGTTTATCCCTGCCCTGTCAGGCCGGGACCGGATACGTCCTCCTTTGATGGTGGGCTTCTGCTTTCTCCCTTTCGGGTTACTCGGTCACGGTATTCCACCGAAGCCGGGCGCACACCCCTGTTGCCGTTGTACGCGTTGTTGTTGTTGAGGCTCCCGTCCGAGTTCACGTAGCGCACGATGTCCGCGTACGACGAATTCGGGGAGCGGACAAGGCACACCCAGGGGGATGCACGTACAGGACGCACCCGCGGCCTCTCAAATCATCGCCGTGCGCCGCCGGTCTGAACTTGCTGCCGGAAGCGCTCGGCGTCCTTTTTACGCCACGACGCGGCAAGGTTCTTTACGTCGGTGGTGAGGCCCGTCCAATATTCACACCGCCTGATGTCGATATACCCCTGCTCCAGAGCTATATCCAGGAAGTTCAGGAAGACCTTGCAGTTGGTCAAGACCTCTTTCTGGAGGTCAAGGCGCGTGTTCATCTCAGCGACGGTCCGAGGGTATATCTCGTTGGCCGCTATGATGTCATGCAGGATTTGGATTGAGAGGTTCTGCATCCTCTGGCAGAGGGTGAAGCGCACCTTTTTAGGGAACAGCTTAGTGTTGTTCGTGAGCTGCAAGGTATGGTTTACCAGGTCTTTTGCCTTGCAGATGATGGTGAGTTCACCGTGCCGGTTCTGCAAACAGGACACCTCCTTTCACGCAGGGCCTCCAGCTCATCAGCCGGTACGCCGCCCACTTCGAGGACGCCGGGCCGGACGCGGATAGTGACCCTCTGGCCTTTATATCCCAAACCGCAGAGCACAAGCCCCTCCAGGCCCTCGCAGGGGCAAGGGGTCTCCAGCTCTGCGATAAGGTTCGGAATAAGACAGCTCGCCTCTTCGGGGCTGCAAAGTAGCCCCGTCATGCTGTGATGGAGCGTCCGGTCTGGCTCCAAACTCCGTCGCGCATGGCGATACCGGCGAGGGTGGCAAAGTCGGCGGTCTTGTTGATGCCTCCGGGCATATCGCCGGACACCAGATCGTTGAGTAGGTCGATTGCGGCCGCATGGTCGCTCAGGGTGTTGGCGAGGCCGGAAACGTCGCTGATTTCATGGCTGTGGCCCAGGAGCGCATACTTTTCCAGGTCCACCACGCGGGCCAGGGCGTCCGGGTCAATGATGGCCGAAACGCTCGCCGCCGCGCCCACAATGTTGATGATGTTGAAAGTCACCATCTTGTTTACCGGGCTGCCCTGGGGCCTCATCCACTCCGGCTTGCTCTGGAGGGGAAGATAGGAATAGGCAACGTCTCCATCGCCCTCCGGGTCCTTGATGTAGAGCATGACGCCTTTGACGTAGAAGCCGGTCTCGACGCCCACGCTGGTAGCCTGGACCACCACCGTAGCCTCGCCGGTGCCGGTGTTCTCGCACTTGGCAATCATGGCGTCTCCGGCATATTCAACCGGGGCGGTCAGGTCCTCAACCGCCGTTCCCTCCGGGAGATCGCCGCTGTCCAGCTCCGCTTTTGTGAACTGGATGCCGCCGCTCCCGGCCATGACTTTGCCCAGGGCGGTGTAGCCGCTGTTGAGCAGCACCGCGCCCTCTTCGCTCTCCGCGATGTCAGGAGAGGCCAGGATTTCTCTGTTTGGCATGGTATTACCTCGCTTTCATAGATGCAGTTATCGACACGTCCTCCCACACGGCCAGACCCACATAGCTGCGGGAGGTTGCCGTGCGGAATGGGGTTGTCCGGGGTTTCGCCTCAATCTCGTTGTAGATCAGCGCCGGGACCGCGTAATAGCTCCGGGACCGTGCTGTGTGGTAGGTCCGCAGGAAAACACGGGTCCCGACGCCTGCCGCCGCGATGCGCTTCATCAGCTCCGCTATCAGGGGCGCGGCCTCCAGGCGCTCATAGTCCAGGACAGCTTCATCGACATAAATCCAGATTTTCGCCGGAAACAGCTCTCGGACCTCTATCTCCGATACATCCACGTTGAAGAGCGAGGCCGCAGCGGAGATGATGGTGTCGATGTCACCGCCGGAAAGCAGCGCAATCATCTTGATTTTGATGAGCAGGCGGTAAAAGGTATCGTCCGCTCCACCGCGAGCGACGCCGAAATTGGCCCCGTAGCGGTCCAGGACGGACCCTCTGGCATTGTCTATGTCATCCCATAGCTTGAGCCGGTCCGCGTTCTCGTGGATGATTTCAAGGCCCCAGGCAAGGGTCCCGAATAAGCGCCCGATGTTCGTCTCCATGGGGAGGCTGTGTCGGCTGTTGCGGATGTCCGACCGGGCATAAGCCCCGGTCAGATACTCCAGCATTTGAGACAGGTAGCCGTAGCTCATCAGCTCACCTCCGCAATGGTGATTTTGTCGGTCGAGGTCACGGCCTTTTCCCTGGTGTCAATGACGATGTTCTCTTCCCCGTAGTCACTGGCGGTCTCGCTGATGCCCAGGTCGAAGTCCACCACACCGGGGACAGACAGGATGACACCGGGCAAGGCCATATAGAGAACGTCCGAGCCGATAGTCAGGCCGCCCCTCACATCGCCGCCGATGTACTCCACCAGGGCCTCCTTGATGCGGTCCTGCCCATCGCCCGGAAAGTCGCTGTTGGTCTCCAGGTTCTTGATTTGAATATACACGGCAACGGTGGTCGGCCTGGAAAACTTGATATTGATGCTCTGTCCGCTCTTGGCGATGACGGCGATAGAAGAGCTGCCGGAGGTCTGGATGCCCGCCGCCTTGCGCCGGAAGATGGCCTGCGCGATGTCGGCGTCCATCTGCCGGATGCGTTCCGGCGAAAGGCCGCCGGCTTTTTCGAAAGATTTTCTTCCCATATGGTCTGTTTTCAACGCCCCTTTTCCGCACCGGCATAATCCGCAGACGGCTTCCGCTCCCGCTTACCGAAAAGGTTGAATTTCATTCTTCGCTTGTTTTCAACAGTCGTTTTCCCGCCTCGGCACAGCCTGAACAAGTTCGGCTCTGCGCTCGGCTTAACGAAAACGTTTATTTTCATGCTCCATTTCTCGCCTCGGCAATTCGAGTAAACTCGATTGCACTCGGCTTAACGAAATGGTTGAA
>ENA-OROE01001864-OROE01001864.1-human-gut-metagenome-genome-assembly--contig:-NODE-1864-length-11782-cov-5.721497_pt1 | contig 11782 bp, 6 predicted proteins | sample MGYA00242126_ERZ509044 | MGnify/ENA primary metagenome ERZ509044 (study PRJEB26280, sample SAMEA2338716) | human gut metagenome | biome: human gut; feature: human-associated habitat; material: faeces... | reverse complement strand
CTCGTTGGGCTGCCCCTGGAATAACCTCCCCAGACACAGAAATCCTGACACTCCCCTGCGGAACAGGGGAGGACCGGAGGGGAGCAAAGGGAAGAAGGACGAGAAAGAACAAACGCCGCCACATGCGAAGGCAACGAATGGTAACCCTAGAAGCCATCCTTGAACGGAACAACTTGAACCGAGCTTATAAGCAGGTCAAGGCAAACAGAGGCGGTCCGGGCGTCGACGGCATGACCGTAGACGAGTTCTTGGACTATCTGCGTGCGCACGCCGTCGAGATAGTGGAAACCGTGAAGGCGGGGAAATACAAACCTCAGCCCGTACGCCGAGTCATGATCCCGAAGGAGGAGAAAGGCAAGTTCAGACCGTTGGGAATTCCAACTGCTGTCGATCGAGTCATCCAACAGGCGATCGCGCAGAAACTGAGCGACGAATACGAACCAGTATTCAGTTTGCACAGTCATGGCTTTCGCCCGTGCAGGAGTTGCCGGACGGCCATTGACGAGGCCCTCGATATCGCAAATCAGGGTTACGTCTGGGTCGTGGACCTCGACCTGTCGAAGTTCTTCGACACGGTCAACCACTCCAAGCTCCTGCAACTCTTGTCGGACAAGCTCAAGGACGGACGAGTAGTCTCACTCATCCACAAGATCCTGAGAGCACCGATACAAGAAGGGGACAAGATCACGCCATGCGAAATAGGAACGCCGCAAGGCGGTCCGGTCAGCCCCGTTCTCGCCAACATCATGCTCAACGAGCTCGACCATGAGCTCGAACGCAGAGGGCACCGTTTCGTTCGGTACGCCGACGACATGATGATCTTCTGCAGGAGCAGGAAGGCGGCGGAGCGGACTCTCAGACACCTCAAGCCCTACGTGGAGGGAAAGCTGTTTCTGAAACTCAACGAACAGAAGACGAAGATCTGCCGCATGACGGATCCGAACCTGAAGTTCCTTGGGTTTGGCTTTTGGCAAAGCCGAGGCATCGTGAAAGCACGACCGCATCAGAAGTCCAAGGCCAAATGCAGACAGCGCCTGAAGGCCATTACCTCACGCAGTCGAGGCAGAAGCCTTGAAGCGTACAGGAAGGAGCTGAAGGCTTTCGTCTGCGGATGGGTCAACTATTTCGCGGAGTCGTCGATGGCGATATTCGTCAGAAGCACCGATGAATGGTTGCGCAGACGCATCCGACAGATCTACTGGAAACAGTGGAAGAAGGTTCGGACAAAGTTTGCGGCGCTCAGGAAACTGGGCCTAGACGACAAGGTGGCTTGGGAGTGGGCCAATACCCGCAAGTCGTACTGGCATACGGCAAACAGTTGGATACTCTCGACCACGCTGACAAATGGCCGACTCCGAGAATTGGGATGGACGTGCCTGGGGGACGTCTACAAGTAGGAAGTTCTCTGAGGTTATTGATAACCGCCCACTGCGGATCCGCACGGTGGGTGGTGTGGAAGGGGCTGAGGATCAAAAGTCCTCACCCCTATCCGATTTCATACCGTGTCCTAGTGGGCATCCATGTGGGCCTTGAGCGCGCGGCCCGTATGGGTGTTCGTGGAGGTGAGCGTCTCGGGAGTGCCCGCGGCCACGACTCTGCCGCCGTTGGCTCCGCCCTCGGGGCCCATGTCGACGATCCAGTCGGCCTGCGCCATCAGGTCGAGATTGTGCTCGACGACAATCACCGTGTTGCCTGCGTCGACGAGGCGCTTGAGCACGCCGATGAGCTTGTCGACGTCGGCCATGTGCAGGCCCACCGTCGGTTCGTCAAGCACGTAGAGCGTGTGCGGACTCTTGCGTCCCCTGGTGGAGACGGAATCCTTGACCTTGGTGAGCTCGCTCACGAGCTTGATGCGCTGCGCCTCGCCGCCGGAAAGCGTGGGTGAGGGCTGGCCAAGCGTGAGGTAGCCCAGACCGATGTCCTGAAGGAGCTTGAGCGGGTGTGCGATCGTCGGCATCGAGTTGAAAAACTCGACTGCTTCATCGACCTGCATCTGCAGGATTTCTCCGATGTTTCGATCCTTCCAGGTGACGGCCAGCGTTTCCTGATTGAAGCGTGCGCCGTGGCACACCTCGCAGGGGACCTTGACGTCAGGCAGGAACGACATCTCGATTGTGCGCAGTCCCTGTCCGGCGCAGGCTTCGCAGCGGCCGCCCTCGTTGTTGAAGGAGAAGCGTCCCACGCCGTAACCTCGAGCCTTGCCTTCATTCGTGCCTGCAAAGAGCGCGCGGATTTTGTCAAAGAAGCCGACGTAGGTGGCGGGACACGATCTCGGCGTCTTGCCGATGGGGGTTTGATCCACTTCCAGAACACGCGCCACCGGTTCGCGGCCCGTGATTATGTCGCATCCCTTCCACTTCGCCTTGCTCGGATCGGAGCCGAGATTGCCGATCAGATTTTCAAAAAGCACTTCACGGGTCAGAGTGGACTTGCCGGAGCCGGAGACGCCCGTCACGACGGTCAGGCGGTTGAGCGGGAATTCCACGACTCCGCCTGCCAGATTGTGCATGCGGGGATTGATCACCGACAGCTTCGGGTCTGTCTCGGGATTGAAGGGACGGCTGGCAAAATGCCTGTGCTTGCTCGGATTTCTCAGGTATTCACCCGTAAGTGAGCGCTCGCACTTCATGATGTCGTCAACCGTGCCCTCGGCAACGAGTTCGCCGCCTCGAACGCCGGAGCCGGGACCGATGTCGATGATATGGTCCGCCTGACGGATCGTGTCCTCGTCATGCTCGACGACGAGCAGCGTGTTGCCCTGGTGGGTGAGCCGGTCGATGGCGTCAAGAAGGATGCGGTTGTCTCGAGGATGCAGTCCTATCGTCGGCTCGTCGAGCACGTAGCAGACACCCCTGAGGTTGCTGCCGAGCTGTGCGGCCAGACGAATGCGCTGGGCTTCACCGCCGGAAAGCGTCGGCGCGCTGCGGTCGAGCGTGAGGTATCCGAGTCCCACTTCCTGAAGGAAGGAGAGGCGAGACAGGATCTCGGCGACCGCGTCGTGAGCAATGGCCGCCTCGCGTCCCTCGAGCCTGAGGTTTCGGAAGAACTCCTCCACGCTGTCGATCGTCATTGCACCGAAGTCCGAAATGCTTCTGTCGTGCCAGCGCACCGCCCTTGCAACGGGATTCAGACGAGTCCCCAGACAGTCGGGGCAAAGCTCCGCCCCCTCCGTGTCGCTGAGGTCGGTGTTGAAGTCCTCCTTCTTTTTCTGCGCCTTCTTGAGCGCCGAAGTGATGAGACCGTAGCCTGAGCACTTCGGACACGCGCCTGCGCTCGAGTTGTAGGAGAAAAGCTTCGGATCCAGAGCAGGGAAGCTCTTGAGGCAGGAGGGGCAGGCTGCGAGCGTCGAGTAGAAGACGTCCTGTTCGAGCAGGCCTGTCGTCGGTTCGTCGGGAAGCGAACGCGTCACAAGCAGGCGACCGTGCCCGTGAAGGAGCGCGGCGGCCACGATCTTTTCCAGCGCTTGCTCGTCGGCACCGCATATCCCGACGGCAAGCTCGAGCTCGTGTTCCGAATAACGGGCGAGCGAAGGGATTTTGAGGGATATGTCGATATATGCTCCATCGATGCGCATGATCCTGTGTCCGGCGACTGCGGCCGCCTCCATTTCCGCTCTGAAGATGCCCTTCTGGCGACGCACGATCGGCGCAAGCACGGCGATTTGGTCCGAGCCGAAGTCGCGGCGGATTGCCTTGATGATGTCGTCGTGGGACTGGGGGCTTGCCGGGATGCCGCAGTCCGGGCAGTACTGGGTGCCTAGCTTGACGAAAAGCAGACGGAGGAAATGCAGGAGCTCCGTCGTCGTGCCGACGGTTGAGCGCAGGCCACCGCGCGAGGTACGTTGCTCAATGGCAACCGTGGGCGGAATGCCGCGGATTGAGTCGACCTCGGGGGCGGGAGCGGGCTGGACCATGCTTCGCGCATAGGCATTGAGGCTTTCAAGATAACGCCTCTGTCCTTCCGCGAAGACGAGGTCGAAGGCAAGCGTCGACTTGCCGGAGCCCGAGGGGCCCGTGACAACCGTGAACTTGTCCCGGGGAATCGTGACCGAGAGATTCTTGAGGTTGTGCTCCCTGGCGCCCTGAATGACGATCCGGGTGTTGTCCTCGGGGGCGCTGAGCTTCATCGGCGGGAAGTTGAAGAAGCTTTCCCGGGAGACTTCCTGCCCGTCAAGGACGTTTCGCCAGTCCCTGAGTGCGCGTCCCGTGAAGGAGCTGACCTCCTTGACGATCTGGTCGGGCGTGCCTTCGAAGACCACGAGGCCGCCCTGACGTCCGCCGGCGGGACCGAGTTCAATGATCCAGTCGGCCGTATTGAGGACGTCAAGGTTGTGTTCGATCACCAACACCGAATGTCCGAGGCAGATCAGTTCGTTAAATACGCAAACGAGCGTCGCCGTGTCGCCAAAGTGCAGTCCTGTCGTCGGTTCGTCGAAGACGAAGAGCTTCCCTGCGCTGTAGCCGCAGCGACGTCCGAGCGAAAGCCCCTCGGAGAGGGTGCCTGCGAGCTTGAGGCGCTGGCGTTCGCCGCCGGAAAGCGTGGTCAGCGGCTGCCCGAGCTTCAGATAGCCGAGGCCCACTTTGCAAAGCTGTTGGATTCCCCAGGTGATGCTGGGGTATTCAAAGAAAAGTCGCGTGGCTTCATCTGCCGTCATGTCTAGCACGTCGGCGATGCTGTAGTCGCGGTCGTCCGAGAGACGGATCTTCACCTCCAGAGTAGAGTCCTTGTAGCGCTTGCCGCCGCAGGCGGGGCAGGGCAGATAGACGTCCGAGAGGAACTGCATCTCGATGTGTTCGAAGCCGGCGCCGCCGCAGGTCGGACAGCGTCCCTTGCCGGAGTTGAACGAGAAGTCGCCGACGCTGAGCCCCAGATGGCGGGCCATGGGCGTGGCCGCAAAAAGCGATCGGATGCCGTCGAAGCTGCCGACGTAGCTCACGGGGTTCCCGCGGGTTGTGCGCCCGATGGGACTCTGGTCGACGTAGATCACATCATGGGGAATGCATCCCGCCAGTCCGTCGAACTTGCCGGGCTGGTCGGTGCTTTTGCCGGACTTGCGCTTAAGGGCGGGCACGAGGATGTCGGAGACGAGCGTCGATTTGCCCGAACCCGAGACGCCTGCGATGGCGACGATGGCCCCCATCGGAATGGCCACGTCGATGTGGCGGAGATTGTGTTCTGATGCACCCTTGATGATCAGGCGGGGCCTGTCGGCCGTCACGAATTCTGGATCGGGACGCCGCACGCGCCTGCGGCCCGACAGGTAGTCGCCTGTCAGGGTGCCAGCGTCGAGCACTTCACGCGTGCTGCCGTCGAAGATGATCCGGCCGCCGTCCGTGCCCGACCCCGGGCCCATGTCGATGAGGCGGTTTGCAGCGAGCATGACCTGAGGGTCATGCTCCACGACGACAAGCGTGTTGCCCGCTTCGGTCAGGCGGCGCATGATGCGGTTGACGCGATGCATGTCGCGCGGATGCAGGCCGATGGAAGGTTCGTCCAGAACAAACAGCGTGTTGACGAGGGCCGTGCCCAGTGCCGTCGTGAGGCTCACGCGCTGCACTTCACCGCCCGAGAGCGTGCGGCTCTGTCGGTCGAGCGTCAGGTAGCCGACGCCCACGTCGCAAAGGAACGTCAGGCGCGAGCAGATTTCGTCCAGCAGCATCTGCTCGGATTCGTCGGCGCGTGCGCGGCGTTTTTTGAAGAAGTCCCGCAGGTCTTCGATCGGGAGCGTCATGAGCTCGTGGTAGTTGAAGCCGGGCAGCTTCGCGTAGGCACGGTCGGAAAGGGTCATGCCGATCGGCTTGAAGACGCCGCCTTCGATGGTCTTTGCAAGCACGAGCTGCTTTTCCTCGAGGGTGCCGTATCGCCAGAAGAGCGACGGCTGCTTCAGGTGGGAGCCGCGGCACGAGGGGCACTCCGTGTAGGAACGGTAGCGTGACAGCAGCATGCGGACGTGCATCTTGTAGGTCTTGCTCTCGAGCCATTCGAAAAAGCGATTGATGCCGTACCACTGCGTGCGCCAGTTGCCCGTCCAGTCCTCGCCGCCCTCCCAGACCCAGCGCTTCTCCTCAGCCGTGAGCTTTTTGTAGGGCGTGTTGGTGCGAATGCCGCGCACGGCGGCGTAGGCAAGCATCTCCTGCTGGCATTCGTTGAAGGACTTTGTCGTCCATGGCTTGACGGCTCCCTCCTCGAGAGTTTTCGAGGGATCGGGGATCACGAGCGACGGATCCACCGTAATGATGCGGCCGAAGCCCCTGCATTTCTCGCAGGCGCCTACGGGAGAATTGAAGCTGAAGAGAGAAGCGGAGGGCTGGGAAAAGGACTTGTCGCAGTCTGCGCAGCCAAACCCCTTCCTGTAGGGGGCGAGCGGCGTCGAGCCTTCTTCGGTCTTGATGAGGACAGCCATCGCGCCGGCTCCCTTGTCAAGGGCCTGCTCGATCGCCTCGATCGCGCGCGACCGCTCGACGGATGATGCGCGGAAGCGGTCCGCCACGACCGTGAGAATCGTGCCGTCCTTGACGGCGCGGCGAGATTCGATGCGGGTGAACCCCTGTGCCGACAGACCTGTCTCGGCCGTTTCCAAGGCAAGCTCCTTGGGCACCTTCATGTCGAACGTGACGAGAACCCTGCTGTCCAGCCCCTCGGGCATTCCCGCGAGGCGCTCGAGCACGTCGTCCCAGATGCTCTGGGGCGTGTGCTCGACGACGCGTCGGCCGCATTTGGGGCAGTAAAGCTCTGCATGATGGGCGAAGAGTAGCTTTATGTGGTCGTTGAGTTCCGTCATCGTGCCCACCGTCGATCGCGACGTGCGCACAGTGCTGTTCTGGTCGATGGCGATCGCAGGCGGCACGCCGTCGATTCGATCGACATGCGGGCGGTCCATGCGGTCGAGGAACTGGCGCGCATACGGGCTGAAGGTCTCGACGTAGCGGCGCTGCCCCTCCGCATAAAGCGTGTCAAAGACAAGCGAGCTCTTGCCTGAGCCCGAAAGGCCCGTCACGACAGTGAAGTCTCCGGTGCGCAGGTCCAGATCGATGTTCTTCAGGTTGTTCTGTCTGGCTCCGCGGATGCGGATCAGGCCGTTGTTCGATGCGGTGTCGGTCATGCTCTTTCAGTCTGGGTTGTAAGATGCTTTCCGCAGACTACCGCAAGCAGGAGGAAAAGTGACGCCCATCAGCCTCAAGAATGCCGGTGGGATGGGTTAATTACAAACAGTCACATTCTTGCCTTCGCTTTTCTGAAAAGTATGGTATAGTTCTGCTTCTCCACTTCTAGTGGGGGATTAGCTCAGCTGGGAGAGCGCTTGCATGGCATGCAAGAGGTCAGCGGTTCGATCCCGCTATCCTCCACCACGATTAAGGTCCCTATCGTCTAGAGGCCTAGGACACGACCCTTTCACGGTCGGTACCGGGGTTCGAATCCCCGTGGGGACGCCAATTTCAAAGCCCGTCAGGTTAGCGCCTGTCGGGCTTTTGGTTTTTATGTGCGGTGCTGTCCGCACGAACATAAAAAAAGCGCCGGCATGCTTGTCCGGCGCTTTCGGGGACCCCGTCCGACCATTCAGGTACGGACGTAGGTCATTCCATTAGTGATTGCGGCGCTTTTCGGCCTCTTCCTTAACCGAGCGGCGAACCGTGTCAAACGCTTCGTTGAGCGCTGCCATCACATCCATGTTCGTGCGGTTCACGATGAGTTCCTGACCCGATGCCATCAGGTCGATGCGAATCGTGAAGGCGCCCATGGTCTGGTGACCTTCCTGGCTGACGGTCACTTTGCAGGCACCGAGCTGGTTGTCGAAGCGACGGAGCGCTTCAACCTTTTCGGTCACCGCAGTTTCGACAGCGGGCGAACGATTGATGCCGTGGAAGACGATCTGCAGAGATTGGGGCATATAACACCTCTCTTTTTGTTGTGGCTTTTTGATGGGACAATGCTCTTGTCCGTACTCCAAGTCTATATCCAATCCTTGCGCTTTGCACAAATTCCACTGGTTATCACTTAGAATGTGGCGATACGCTGTCGGGCAAGACGCCGCAGTCGTCGCCGGACAGTTAATCACAGCCTGAACCGCTACTCCCGCAAGGAAAGGGAGGCGGCAGGCCCCTTTGAAGAGATATGAGCAAAATGGATCGCAAACCTTGGCAGAACAACGGCCCGCATAGGGCTCCCTTTGGTTCCGACCGCCGCGAGGGCGGCCGCAGCGACCGTCGCGAAGGCGGCGAGCGCGGTTTCGGCCGTCGTGAATTCGGTGATCGCCGCGAATTCGGCGGTGAACGCCGCGGTTTTGGTGAACGCCGTGAGTTCGGCGACCGTCGTGAATTCGGCGGCGATCGCGGTGAACGTCGTCCGTTCGTGGCCGGCGCGCGTCGTGAGTTCAACGGTGAGCGCCGTGGCTTCGGCGATCGTCGCAAGTCCTTCGGCTGCGGCCAGCGTCGTCGCGAAGACTTCGGCGTTCGTTCCGGTCCGCGTGCCCGCGCGCTTGAAACCCGCCGCTTCTCCGAGCGCTCCGACTTCGCCAAGAACGCCGTCGTGAAACTTGATGCCGACATCGCCGACTACTTCAAGAGCGCCGAGGACGTCAACAAGGCCCTCCGCCTGGTGATCGAGCTCGGCAGGCTTGCCAAGAAGCCCGAGGTCAAGACGGAAGCTGAAAAGGTCGAGCAGGCCGAGGCTCCCGCCGTCGCCGCCGAAGAAGCCATGTTCACGGAAGACGTCTTCGAGGACGAGGACGTGGAGGCTGTCGCCGAAGCTGAGGAAACGGCTGAAGCCAAGTCCGAGGACAAGGCCGAATAAGGCTCTCTGACGGGTGACGCAGGTCACTTGAAAGCTTCGCTCCCGCAGGGAAAGCGGAGCTTTTTTCGTCTCTGGCGGATGGTGGTGGTCCACTCCCCTGCTATCGGGAATCTCCCCTAGGCAGGCACGGCCTTTTTAGTTAAACTTTCAAGGCTCAAAATCCGAAAACCACCCCCGTGCGTGCGCCGGGGCTGCGAGACCGGCCGCTTACATGAAATACATTCTTGCTCTTGATCAGGGGACCACGAGTTCCCGCGCCATTCTGCTGAATCACCGCGCCCAGATCGTTTCCCTGGAGCAGCTTGAGTTCCCGCAGCATTATCCGCAGCCCGGCTGGGTCGAGCACGACGCCATGGACATCTGGCGCACGCAGCTCGCCTGCGCCCAGAACTGCCTGAGAAAGGCGGGCGTCTCGGCCTCCGAGGTCAGCGCCATCGGCGTGACGAACCAGCGCGAGACGACGGTCGTCTGGGACAGGACGACGGGGCTGCCGATTGCCCCTGCCATCGTCTGGCAGGACCGCCGTACGGCTCCCTACTGCACGGAGCTGCAGAGAAGGGGCTTTGAAGTGCTCGTGCGTGAAAAGACGGGCCTTCGCATCGATCCGTACTTCTCCGCCACCAAGATCCGCTGGATTCTCGACAGGGTGCCCGGAGCGCGTGCGCGCGCAGAACGCGGCGAACTCGCCTTCGGCACGATCGACACGTGGCTCATCTGGAAGCTCACGGGCGGCCGCGTCTTCGTGACCGACATCACGAACGCCTCCCGCACGATGCTCTGCAATCTCGAAACCTGCAGGTGGGATGACGAACTTCTCGACATCTTCGGCATTCCCGCCTCGATGCTTCCCGAAATCGTGCCCAGCTCATGCGTGGTCGGCGAGGCGCTGCCCGAAATGCTCGGCGCCGCGATTCCCGTGGCGGGCATTGCGGGTGACCAGCAGGCCGCGACCTTCGGTCAGACGTGCTTTGAGGCCGGCTGCGCAAAGAACACCTACGGCACGGGCGGCTTCCTTCTGATGAACGTGGGAAGCGAGCCCCCCAAGAGCCAGCACCGCCTGATCGGCACGGCCGCCTGGCAGCTCTGCTGCGAACGCACGCAGTATGCGCTTGAGGGCTCCGTCTTCATTGCCGGCGCCGTCGTGCAGTGGCTCAGGGACGGCCTGCAGTTCTTCAATTCCGCCGAGGAGATCGAGTCGCTCGCCAAGAGCGTGCCCGACAACGGCGGCGTCTATCTCGTTCCCGCCTTCGTGGGGCTCGGCGCCCCGCACTGGGACAGCGAGGCCCGCGGCATGATGATCGGGCTGACGAGAGGTACGACGAAGGCGCACGTCGCGCGCGCCGCGCTTGAGGGCATCGCCTTCCAGTGTGCGGAGGTGCTTGAGGCGATGCAACTTGATGCAGGGACCGAGCTCAAGGAGCTGCGCGTTGACGGTGGCGCCTCCCGCAACAACCTTCTCATGCAGTTTCAGGCGGACATCTCCGGCGTGCCGGTCATTCGTCCCGCCATTACCGAAACGACTGCGCTCGGGGCGGCGTTCCTTGCCGGCCTTTCGACGGGCGTCTGGGAGTCGTGTGAAGAAATTTCCGCCTTGTGGCGCGTCGACAGGGTGTTCGAGCCCTCGATGACCGCCGACAGGCGAGAGTATTTGATGAACCAATGGGCCCGAGCCGTCGGCCGCGCCCGCAACTGGAATAAGTGACCATGGCTGAAGTGAAAACCACCTGCCGCGAGGAACTGCTCGCCAAACTTCGTGAAGATCCCGTCTGGGACGTCGTCGTCATCGGCGGCGGCGCCACGGGCGCCGGCATTGCGGTCGACGCCGCCTCCCGCGGCCTCAAGACCGTCGTGCTGGAGGCCCAGGACTTTTCGTCCGGCACGTCGTCCCGTTCGACGAAGCTGATTCACGGCGGCGTGCGCTACATGAAGAATCCGCGTGACTGGGGGCTCGTGCGCGAAGCTCTGAAGGAACGCCGCATCCTCATCAAGAATGCTCCGCACCTCGTGCACTCCAAGCCCTTCATCCTGCCCTGCTACAAGAAGGGCGAGCGCGAGTTCTACACGATCGGCCTCGGCATCTACTCCGCCCAGGCCGTTCTTAATTAGAGTGGCTGCCAGATCTGAAAAATCTTTTGGTGGGTGCTGCGGGTAGGAAAGAACTTGGGCGTTGCCGTCATGCGAATTTGCCATGGAGCCCCCTCGAGCAAGAAAAATGCCACCCTAGTGTGCTTCAGTGAGAGGCATTGGTGGCTTTTAACAAAGGGATATTTTACCAAAGGTAGAACTTTTTGTCCAATAAAAGACGCTCCATACTGCTAGTGGTTAATCTAAGACGAAAACGCTAAATATGGTGAGTGCATACAGGATTCATCTCATTTCACTCTGTCGAAGTGTAATCATGATTTCGATTCGATTGGGCCGAATCGGCAGATGATTGACTTGTTCTTCTACTCTCGGTTTGTTTCTCGTCTCCTCCATATAATCGACAGTGAGAGATGGTAGTCAAAGGAGAGTTCCACAGGCGCACAAGCTCAGCAGAACCGAGCGCAGGCTGAACAACAGACCTAAGTGCAGGCGAACCAACAGGATTCAGGAGCCGTAGCAAAAGTGCATGGGCGCGAAGAAAAGTGCGGCGGTTGCGCTAAAAAGGTGCATACCATGTGTGTTCCGGGTACTGGCGTATTCCATTCGGGCGTGCCTCGGGAATCGAGCTTTTGAAATCGCGGTGGTGGGTAGGGGAGCGTCGTAGACCGGGAGAAAAGTCTCCGCAAGGATGTCTATCCGGCTTATTTGTGACAGATTCGAAGAGTTGGTTTTTACTAGGTGGCTTATATATGGCACTTTTTCCGCAGTATGCCGAGTATGAGTTGCGGAATTCCAACGCTTATACCAGGCGTTTTTCCGCTTTTGGTGCCATATATAGGCGAAGTAGTGTTTTCGAACTGCTGAAATCCGCCATAGATAAGCGGAGTAGCGGCTTTCGACGCCGGCA
>ENA-OROE01001844-OROE01001844.1-human-gut-metagenome-genome-assembly--contig:-NODE-1844-length-11873-cov-6.042901_pt1 | contig 11873 bp, 10 predicted proteins | sample MGYA00242126_ERZ509044 | MGnify/ENA primary metagenome ERZ509044 (study PRJEB26280, sample SAMEA2338716) | human gut metagenome | biome: human gut; feature: human-associated habitat; material: faeces... | reverse complement strand
ACGACACCCTGATTAACAGTCAGGTGCTCTAACCAACTGAGCTATGGGGCAATATCCATGACGCCGTCAGGCGACGCTAATTATTATAGCGGCATCAAAACCGTTTGTCAATGCCTTTTGAAAAAAAATCGGAAAATTTGTCCGCAAAATCCCGGCGCGGATGCCTTGACAATTTGGCATGGGGCTGGTATACTAGCAAAGTACCTACATACGCCGGTGTGTTGGAATTGGCAGACGAGACGGACTCAAAATCCGTTGGTGGTGACACCGTATGGGTTCGACCCCCATCACCGGCATTCCTTATACCTAAGCCTTTTAGCGGCTTAGGTATTTTTTGTGTGGCAGACAAGATTCAGGCTTGTCTGCCATTTTGTCTGCCACTTTTACCCCAAATGGCAGACAAAACGGATTTATTTTCCGTTGGTTTTGGCGGACAAGTTCGCCCAACGGAGTTTTTCTCCTAAGCGATTTTTCGTTTGGGAGATTTCTTCTTTTCGGGAAGTTCGCCAAGGTTGATTTTGCTGGCAATCATATTCGCGGCTTCCATCTTGCTGTCCACGTCAATGTGGGCGTAAATATTGGCCGTGGTGGAAAAGCTGGAATGCCCCAGCCACATCTGTACCTCTTTCATCGTGACTTTGTTCTTGATGAGCAGACTGGCGCAGGAGTGGCGGAGGTCATGGTAGCGAATCGGGCGAAAACCATTCTTCAAGAGCATTTCGCGGAAAACCCGTGTCACATAGTCCGGGGTCACAAGATGCCCCATATCATCAACGCAGATATAGTCCTTATATTCCTTGCAATAGCTGTTGCCGCAAAGTTTCATTTGCTGGCGCTGGCGTTTTTGGGCTTTCAGTAAAGTTTGTTCAACTGCGGGAATCAGCGGCAAACTGCGGAAGCTGGACTTGTTTTTCGTCCGGCACTTGGAAACGTCCACCATTTTGCCATCCACATTGATGCGTTCAAAGGTGCGTGAAATCGTGACGATTTTCCGTTCAAAGTCGATGGCCGACCATTGCAGACCGATTACCTCGCTGCGGCGCAATCCATAGAACGCAGCAAGCATGACAGGAAGTTCCATTTTGGTATTTGCAAAAATAGGCAGCACTTCCATCAATTCATCCGCTGAATAATAGCTGGCAACAAAGTTGTCTTTTTTGGGGCGCTCCACTTCGGCAGCAGGGTTATAGGGAATCAGTTTGAGTTTTACTGCGTCCGACAAAGCCTTGCGGATGTTGGCATGGTAATGGAGAACCGTGTTCCCACTTACTCCACGCTTGTTGATTTCATGGGTGTAGAACATCTCAATATCCAGCACCGTGATTTCATTCAAGCGTACTTTCCGTGCGGAAAAATACGGCGCAATCCACGATCTGACATTTTGGCAATAGCCGGAGTAAGTGACCTCTTCCCAACTTTTGCGTTTCCATTGCAACCAAAATTCAAGATAATTGGAGAACAGCATATTGGGATGTGGTGTATTCCAACTTTCCTCGGTATCTTCTGTGGCGGCTGCGGCGACGCGCTCTTTTACACCATGCACTTCTTCTCCGGCGCTGGCCGCGCGAATCATCGTCTGGAGCAGCGCCTTGGCCTTAGTTGCATTGCGGTCGGTGGACAACCCTGTACTCAGCGTTTTGCGGTTTCGCTTTCCTTTTTCATCTGTGGGCAGATTCAGAACGACATAATAGAATCCGTGTTTTTGCGTAAGATAGCCTGTAACTTTCGTTTTCATTGCGTTGCTCCTTTCCGACTATCTGACGGTAATGGTGACACCTATATGATAGCGGATATGCGCTTTTTACTCCACGCTGTCGATTGTCGCATTGACAGTGTTGCAATCTTCGGGTGTTTCGTTCTGCAAAAAGCGAATTACGTTTACCTTGGGGATGCGGTAACTGCGTCCGATGCGAAATGCCTTGATTTTCCCTGCATTCAGCATACGATATGCCGTTTTCTTACTCACGGGCCGCGAACCGCCCAGCATCTCGCAAAGCTGTGGTACGTCCACTACATCGGGGTATTTTCGGAAAATTTCTCGCTTTCCAAATGGTTCTCCCATAATCGTCAACTCCTCTCAAAAATAATTGCGGATTTAATTCCACAAGCATGGCGGTCACCTGTGGAAAACAAGTGACCGCCATAATCTGAAATTAAATTGTATATCCTATTCGACACTACTTCCCGGATATAGGGCAGACCATTGACCCGGCTGCTGGAGCAGCGCCCGCGTCCTGTACCACATTGTTGGCAGTACCGCCGATTCCTTGAGGGTATCGCAACGGTGCGTATCATAATGATCGACCCTTTCATCGCATAGGCGGTGTTCCACGCCGCCCCTCTGAGCGCCTGTGAGCGCGTTTATAGCGACAGGAATATCCTATCATAGCTAAACCGCTGCACACGCCTTAGAGTCTGCTTGCCGTCGCTCCGTGGGTTGCGGCAAGATCGAATTTATGTAGCCAATGGTCTGGTTATTCTGCTTTCAAGGTTCTCTCAAGGGGAGAGGGCCTTTCAACACCCTCTATAACTTATATACTCTGCAAAAATAAAAACCTTGAGGGAAAAATTAAAACTATTTTTCGCGCTGCTCACATACGAAATTTGGAAACCGCAATCAGAAATTCAATGACCTGTGTTTGAAACAGATCTTCGTCAAAGCGGCCATTTACAAAGCTGTAACTGCGCAGCAAAGCTGTTCCAACTCCCCGTCCAATCGGTCTAGATAGTTCCGAAGCTCCGTCCGATCCTGCCTCTGTGCCAACAGGTGCAGGGCGGCAATGTGGTTTTTCCATTCATGGCGAAACGCCGCCGTCTGGCGAACCGATGCCTGCGCCTGCTCGTATTTCTCTTGTGCTGTCTGGCTGCTGATTCTCATCATCTGCATTTGCCGTTGACGAAGCAGCATACTGCGCACAAATTCAACGACTACCTGTACAGCGCACAGCAGGCCGGCAACATTGCACAGCAGCGCATAAAATGCGTGCGGATATCCGCCCAGCATGGATGTTACCGGGTTGCTGAATGGATAGAGTACTTCTACGCCGACATAACGGGTGACACCCCAAATCAAAAACAGAAAGGCCGCAACCGCACACAGGCACCAACTGATTCTGCGCTGCATTTCTTCGTGCGAGAACAGCATCAGAACAATCGCTACGACCAATAAAGAGAGACCGAGCCAGTCACCGACTTTTTCGGTGAGAAGCGGCACCGCCGCAAAACTCCGCAAGGCAGTAAGCAGAATATGCAGCAGGGCTGTGGCAGCCAAGCCCCAACGTTTTTTGCCCCGAAGTTCGGCTGCCAAGTAAATGTACAGAAAGTCCATGTGGATCAGGCAGACCCAGTTCAGCAGACCACTGTCGGCATTCAGCCCCGAAGCACTTTCCAGAAAGGTGTTGCAAACGCCTGACACTGCCGCCAATAAAAAGTATCCACTCAAGGGCAATAGCTTCCACAGCGGCTGTCCGGCCTGAGCACCAAGCACCAGCACCAAAAGCAGGCTTAGCGCCAACATAAGCCTTACCGTCACGGCGGTCATACACCAAACAACGCCGGTGGTCTGCACCACGGCATCGGAAAAGCGGCTTGCCTGTGAGGGAAACACAGGTACGCGCAGCCCGTTTAGGGACGGCCCGTAGGTGACAATGCGAAGTGTTTTCCCCGCGCAGTCTAGCGGCAGCGGGATGCAAAGCCCGTTGTAGTTAATGCCGGCAAAATCTGCATTCTGCAAAAATACATCGACGCGGTTTTCTTGCTGCGGAAAATCCGTGTAGAGAAGTATATCCTCCAAAAACACCTGCAGACCCGCATTGACGCAGCTAAACTGCAAAAAGCATCGTTCGCCTGGTTCCTCCATGACGCGCTCCGCTACAACAGGACCTGCGCCTTCCGCCGGTACGCCGTCGATGTAGCCACCAAAACCGAACACAGGTTCGGTTTGCCCGGCTTCGGTGTAAAATGTCCAGCCACCCCGATCTGATGCCGTGCAATTCAGAAAGATGGATTGTTGCGCTTTGTCCGGTTGCGACAGACGAAACAAAAATAGCACGACCATTGTTGCCGCTGCGGTCAGCAGCACTCCGGCAGCGCAGAGATTTCTTTTTTGGGTGTTCACCGTCCCACCTCCTTGTTGCCTTAATTGTAGCAAAAACACAGAACGCGCACAAGCAGAGAAGCGCGGCTTCCTGCTAAACGACACGATTTTGCCCCTAAACGACACAGAAAAAAGACGAATAATATAGTAAAATAGATTATAGTAAGTTGCCATTGCGGTCTATGAAAATGCAACGGGAGGATCACAAGATGGACAAAAGATCTATATTCGAGCGAGGGTTTGCCATACTGCTGTCGGTTATTTTGATGGCGGCTTGCTTTCCGCTGTCAATCTTTGCGGAGGACACGACGCAAGACCCGGATTTTTCGGGTACAAATCTGATGAATCTGGAAAACGTACAGCCCAGCGGCTATACGACGACCACCAACCCTTACGGCTATGACATTGGCGAGCCGTTTCTGATGGTAGAACAGAACGAGCTGATGTATCTGAATGCCTGGGACAATAGGGTTCGGCAGGCATCCTATTTTTCTATGGGATCAGAATCGGCGCTGAAGACCTTCGCAACGAACAAATCAGGCAGTAGCGGTACTTTTTCTAACCCCAACTACAAGCTGATGCAGGCGGTGTCCTTTGACCCTACCGGCAGTGGTCGCCGGGATCATGTTGCCTTTGTAGGTGTTGGGCAGGATAAAAAGGGCTATATGTGGGTCATTGACACCACAAAAGGAACGGGTTCAGACCGCAGCAGGCTGGTAGAGATTGGCGACTTCAGCTATATGTTTGATGAAAGCGCTTTTAAGGTTCCGACCTACTCCAACCGCAGCTTCCTCAATATCGTGGCCGGTGACTTTGACGGTGATGGCAAGGAAAGCATCGTGGTCTATACACCGGAGTCCTACAATGCCGGAGGCTGCCAGATTCAGCAGTGGGATTATGACGGTGACAGCCTTTCCCGACGCGGCAAGAGTAACAGCCTGTTGATGGGCTATTATAACGACCATCCTTGGTATGATGTGGAGGACTCGGAGGGCAATCAGCGGCGCAAGCTGGGTGTCTCCATGGCCGTGGGGGACTTCAACGGCGACTGTGTGGACGATCTGGCGGTGCTGTCCTACTGTCACCGCCTGCCCAAAGACGAGGCCAAGATCGACTACTACCGTCCGGTGGTCAAGATCGTCTACGGTACAAAGGGGGATACCGGCAGCTCCATCGTGACCAAATCCGCGGCACAGAGCGAGGAGTTCTACACCAGCAAGGGACGAAGCGGCGGGCGTGATCGCTATGAATTTCCTGTGGGAGCCTCTTTGACCTGCGGAGATTTTGACGGCGATGGTGATGTGGATCTGTTCCTCGCAGGTATGCTGGGGAAACTGGGAACATGGAAAAAAAACAACCAGCAGGTGAACGAAACCATCGACATGAATGCTGGGTATCTCTATATTGGGAAACTGAGCAATTCGGGAAACGGTTAAGATTTCCCCTTGCCGTCCGTTTCGATTACGGACAGGCGATTTTCTCGGCAAAGTTCATCGGAGATTTTTCGGATGCCTTTATAATAGGCATCAAAGTCACTACGGAACATTTTCCCATCTTTATAGGACACAGAATTTACAACTATGTGATTATGTAAATGCCCTCTATCAAGATGAGTGCTGACCGTACATTCAAACCGATCCGCGAGAAAGCGCTGCGCAAATTCGCAGCCGATTTGATGCACTTGGTCGGGAGTGGCTTCACCGGGGCTAAAACTTTGAATAATATGATAGGCCAAAATGTTGCCGTCTTTTACAGGCTTGCGCCAGCGCTGTTTGGTTTCCACCATAATTTCATGAGCGTTTTGTGGTATGCAGTTAAATCCGCTTACATATAGCTGGTGTTCGGTTTTGTCATTGTTTTGGGTGTAACTAAGCAGCCTGTTCAAGTCCTCTGCACTCCGGCGTTCCGTTTTCTTTGGATTGCTTGTATAGTCTAAACACAGATTCAAGTTCGACTTCACCTTGATAATTTTGGTATATGCCATATCAAAGACTATCCCTCACACAGTGCCACATATCTGCTGTTTGAATGTCAGCGCATTCTTTGAACATTGCCATAAGTTCCGGCAGATTGAAAAAACGAGCAAAGCGTGTTTTTGTGCGGTAGCCGGTTCCCTCCGGCGCAAGTTCGATGGCTGTGACGGTTTCGCCAAAGGTGGCCGCCCAACTGTCAAAGTTTGCAAGGCCGTTGCGTTCCAAGGTGTACTGCTGCAAATAGCGCTGCATGGTATACAGCTCGGTCATACTGTTGGAAATGGGGGTGCCGGTGGCAAATGTTACCCCCCGCGCCCCGGTGATTTCATCAAGGTACTGGCACTTCATAAACAGGTCACTGGCCTTTTGGCTCTCGGTGGTGCTGATACCCGCGATGTTGTGCATCTTAGTAACGGTCATGAGGTTCTTGAAATTGTGTGCTTCATCGACCATGAGGGAGTCTGCGCCCAGTTCCTCAAAAGTCACCACATCATCCCGCTTCGGGGCGTCCAGCAAATTTGACAGCTTGGTTTTCAACTGCTTTTTCTTACTTTCCAACTGCTTGACTGTCAGACGGCTGTCGCTGTTGTCCATGCTCTCCAACTGCATCTCCAGTTCGTCAATTTGCTTGCGGATAAACTCGGCTTTTCTGGCATCGGAAAGTGGAATCTTTTCAAACTGGCTGTGACCGATTACCACAATGTCATAGTTGCCGGTGGCGATTTTGGCACAAAACCGTTTACGGTTTGACTTTTCAAAATCGCGCTGCGTTGTCACCAAAATGTTTGCGTTGGGGTATAGCTTCAGCGCTTCACTGGCAAACTGGCCTGTCAGATGATTTGGCACGGCGACAAGTGTTTTGCTGCATAATCCCAATCGCTTTTTCTCCATCGCGGCGGCGACCATCTCATAGGTCTTACCTGCGCCGACAACGTGCGCCAGCAGTGTGTTGTGCCCGTACAAAATATGCGCAATGGCATTGCGCTGGTGGGGCCGCAGCGCGATTTCCGGGTTCATGCCGAAAAACTGGATGTGGCTGCCGTCGTACTCACGGGGGCGGATGCAGTTAAACTTTTCATTGTACAGCGCCACCAAACTTTCCCGGCGTTCACGGTCCTTGAAAATCCAGTCCTTAAAAGCATCTTCTATCATCCGCTGCTTGGCCTGTGCTTCTTCGGTGGCAGGACCATTGAGTTTATGCTGCTCCTTGCCGTTTTCGTCATAGATTGTATCGTAAATTTTGGTGGCCCGCAGGTTGAGTGCGTTCTCCAACAAATGATAGCCGTTGATACGTTTTGTGCCGTAGGTGTTCGTGACGCGGATATTATCGTTGCCCTGGCTCTTGTTGGAAATATACCAGTTATTCAGATATTCATTGTAACGGACAGCTATTTTCTGTTCGCGGTAGGTTGACTGAAAAAGTTCATCGGCAAACCGCTTGATGATTTCCGGCCCGATCCATGTGACACCCAACCGAACCGTTATCTCGCCCGCCGTCAAGTCCTTGGGCTGCACCTGTTCCAACGCTTCTACATTGATGCGGAACGCCGGGTCTTGGTCGGCTGCAACATGAGCAACACGCAGCTTTTCGCGTACATTGCCGGATAAATACTCATCCGCCATAAGGTCAGCAATCTTTGCGGCAACAGCATCCCATGTCAGATTGACCTGTGCTGTTTTGGTAAGATAGTTACCCTCCCAAAGTTCAAGGTACATATCATGCCGGATAAAACCCACGGTATGGTCATCCACGAACAAATATGTATAAATTTGCTTGTAACAGTGCTTGCAAAAGGCGCTGCGCTCGGCAAGGTCGGGATGCTCATTGAAATATTCCAGAATAGCCGCATTGTCGGCACGGCTGGAGGAGTCCTTCGCCAGCAAGCCTAGAATCAGTTCATCGCTCAGCGGCGGCAAATCAGAAATGGGTACAGAAAAAGCGGAGGGCATATCGCTCTCCGCTTGGGGTTCTTGTATTACAGGCTGTAAATCTGCTGCATCGCCAGTTCCTCGGCTTGGCTCTGCAAGGCGTTCATCCACTGCGTCCAGCCCATCGGGTCTGTCTGCCGGTTCGGGGCGGTGCTCTGCTGCATCAGCGTCTGCATCGTCTGCTCGATTTGCCGGTGTACTGCGTTGTCCATCTCCGCCAGATGTGGGTACAGCGTTCCCTCCAGCAGCATCTCGTCGAACACCATCGGCGCGTTCTCCAGCAGGAATTTCCGCCGCAGGCTGCCGTACTTGCCGATTTCCGGCATCGGCGGCTCGTTCAGCGTCAGCGCCGGGATTTGGTAGCCGTTCACCATCATGTACTCCATTGTTGACCTCCTTGGTGTTATTGGTTTCTTCCTGTTTGTCACCATAATAGCGGACTTTTTCGGCGCGTGCAACACTGTCGATTTCTCTCGTGATGCTACCGATCTGCTGCATGAGAGGCCGTGCCGCCTGTTGGCAAGCGCTGCCCAAACACAGAGCAATGCTGTTTGTATCAAACTGGTTCACGGATTCAAGGGCTGACAGGTCCAGCCGCGCAGTATCCACGCCGCACCGCAGCGCGGCCATATACAGACAGCTTTGGGTGATAAGCTGTATAAATAGCTGCCGCTGTTCGTCCGGCTTGGCCCACTGTAAGCTGCTGCCGTCTATGGCTTTTCCCAGTGCGGTTGTGAACATGGCGCTGCGCTGGGCAACGCAGGATGTAGAGAGCATGAGGAGGGCGCTCTGGATGCTGTCAGCGTGATTATCCGCTACGATTTTATCCCAAACAGGCCGCCAGTTCTGGTCTGTAATGACCCACGGCAGCGCGTCGGGGACCTCCGCACGGGGGATGGTATCGGAAATGTCAAACAGATACCGCAGCCGGGAAGAATTTGCCCGCGTGTCAAATACCGCGATACCGTGTGCGCCGCGCTTGACCCAGCGACCCGCATTATTATTCCAGTAAGCTATGTCGGCCACGGCTGTGGCGGTGGGGCTTTGCTCGTGAATCAAAAGCTGGTTCGGGAAACTATAATTATAAGCAATGGCCGCTGTCTGCAAAAATGCTTTCCAGCGGTCGCTGCTCTCCGTGACGGCTTGCAGTTGCTTTTTGGCAAGTGCACGGATACTTTCATATTTTGCCATTTACTACTCCTCATCGTTCATAAGGTTCCGGTTCTGATTGTTTCAAATTCTCTAACTCCGGCAATAGATAATCAACCTGACGATAACCATATTCATCTACATAGAAAGCCTGTGTTTCTCTCCTGTTGTGGATCACAATAATATCACTGATAGAAACAGAACGCATCTTTTGAGCATTGGGACGGTTGCCTTGGTTATGCGCTATATAAATATCTTCAGGCTCATCCCAGCGTTCCATCCGTCCACTATAAACGAGTTTATAATCCGCAGCCTTCATACGGGTTTTCGCATAAGCATAGTTTCTGAAAACGAAATTACGGTTACTGGTTTGGTATATCTCATAAGGGTAAGTCTGTCTCTTTTCTTTACGAAAGCCGCCCGGCCAATAGATGTCCCGCGGCAATTCCAATGGCTTGTCCATCTTATCCGGGAACACAACCGGGGTAATCGGCATACCAACCTCAGCGGCTTTCAAGATTTCCTTTCTAAACTTGTCTACATCTGTAAAGGGAGTAACATATCCGATTATTTTTCCATCATCACTAAGATATTCGATGTAGCCAATTACGTTATCAGGATTTCCCATTTGGTTTACCTCAATAAAAAAGACCCTGTACAAATTTGTACAGAGCCTTGTGTGAATACTAATTCGGTTTTAGGCGGGACGATTATTGCTGCGTTCGCTGCGCTTGATGCCCATGAACGGAGGAACCGAGGAACGGGTCAAGCCTTGTTCACGCGCCTTTTGCAGTTGGTATTCATGCAGTGCAATCGTATCCAAGAGATCCCGCATTTCCTGCGTCGCACGATAGTAATTGATGCCGTATCGCTTGCATACAGCACTTAAATTGTTCAGCATTTCGATGCTTTCTTTGGACATACGCTTCACTTCAATGTCAATATGCTCGTTCATACGTGACCTCCTTTTATGAAAGATAAGTGTTAAATATTGTAAGTGCAGCATTATCCGCGATCATCAACATAATAGGACCGCCAGACTGCTTTGAGAAAATGCGGACCGCACCAAAATCACTTATATAATGTCTGGCCAATTCATCAGTTTTTGCTTCAAAGGTTACAACGCCATTTTTTCCACTGTCGATAGAAAGCTGAATGCCAAAAGCAATCATCATCCGCCCAATATCGACATATTTTCGATGCGAAACCAGTGTGGGATTGCTGTCGGGGTGGCTTTCAATATATTCGATATAAACAAACATGCTCTCCGGCGTTTCACGATATGCACCCAAAGCAACGATTTCTCCATCCTCGGTTTTGGCTGCGTATTTCTCTAAATCCGGGTCACCGATAAATTCGCTTGTCCAATCCGTTTGCCAGCAGGATTTTGTACCGGCAAGGTCAGCGTCTGTGGCACGATCTATTTCAATGGGGATTTTTCGTTCGGTTGCTGTTTCTGTAACAAAATATTGCAGTATCATTTTCTCACCCCTGATTGTATTATATCGAATTGTCATGGAAAAATCAATAAATGATTATTGCCCACTCTTTTCCAAACAGCTAATTATCTCCATCATTTTGTATTCTGACGGAGATTTTAAGATAAATGATGGAGATGATCATCATCGTTCAAGTCTTTCCCAAAAAGACAATTTACCTCCATAGCGCTCGTCCTGTGGTCGCACTTTGGCAGCGGGCAGTTCATCGCTTGCCATATCCGCGACTTGCGGGAGAAAAAGTAGTCGGCTGTATCGGTCTGCCTGATCCTTGGATAGCCCTATGACCTTATCGCCATTTAGTCCGCAAACGAGAAAGCGCCCACGAACAGTCACGCCCTCATCATTGACCTGCCTGTTATATTTCAGCTGGCTTTGCGATTTACTACATATCAGCCCGATGCGTGGAGTCCCGAACGGTTTTAGGATTTGGCTCTCGCCCTCAACAACTTCGGAAGCAGCCGCCATCGCGCTGGGAAAACCCGCTTGATAAGGGCAGTAGCCGGGTTCAACAACTAATAATCTTGTCATCGGTGCCCCCTCATCTGCTGCCGTGCTGGTGGGCGCGGGCGTAGTTTTCCAGCAGTTTTACGATAACCTGCTGCATCTGGTCGCTTGTAAAGCCTTTCGGAAAGTATCGTTCAACTTTTGCAACGGGAATCATAAGCTGCGGGTCACGCGGCTTTACGCTGGGCGGCTTGGCGGCCATAATATGCTGGATTTTTTCTGGGGTCAGTACGCTTTCCTTGCTGGCTTCTTTGAGCTTTTGCGCCTGTGACAGCGATGGTGTGCAACCCTCGGATTCCATGTAAGAGAGGAAGTCCTCTTGTTCTTCGGGGGTAAGGTAGCTAAGTTCTACGGCGGGAGTGGTTTTTAGTTTGCCATCATCCACCATCTGCATAAGTTCGGGAGTGAGTTTGTTCAGACGGATAAAGCGTTCTACTTGACGAGTGCTGTCACCGGATTGTTCTCCGATAATTTGTGTTGTTTTTACGCCAGAAAAATTAGCGCCAACTTGGCGCGAATTTTCTTTTGACGGTCTACCGCCTTTTCTATTTAAAGCTTCCAGCTTCATCTGATATGCTTTCGCCTTTTCACTCGGTAGAATATGCTCTCGCTGGCAGTTGGAATCTACCATCAGAATAATAGCAGTATCATCGTCCATATCCCGCACGATGCAGGGCATAGTCTCCACGCCAGCCCGCTGGCTGGCATGGCAGCGGCGGTGGC
>ENA-OROE01001840-OROE01001840.1-human-gut-metagenome-genome-assembly--contig:-NODE-1840-length-11911-cov-2.517375_pt1 | contig 11911 bp, 7 predicted proteins | sample MGYA00242126_ERZ509044 | MGnify/ENA primary metagenome ERZ509044 (study PRJEB26280, sample SAMEA2338716) | human gut metagenome | biome: human gut; feature: human-associated habitat; material: faeces... | reverse complement strand
CTGCCACTCGGCGATTGTAATCGCCAGGTGGCAGCTTCTTTTTAATCTCAGGGTATCATTGACCTTGCTGATGTTTTGTGATAAAATCTCTCTTGGTGTTTAGCCAAGTTGTTCTCATAGTTAAGTGGATATAACGGGGACCTCCTAAGTCTCAATCCCCAGTTCGACTCTGGGTGGGAACATTTATATTAAGAAGTGACAAGCAGTGGCGATGGGAATCGTTGCTGCTTTTTTATATTACATATTTTAGTGTGTAATTATAGTGAATTACAAAGAATTACTGCTTAAAGACATCAATATATGGAAAAAATCATTGTACATGATAAAATTAAAAAGATGGAGATATAGAGTAAGGTGTATAACATGAAAAGGGAACAGGGGATATTAATTGGCACAGTAATAGCTGCGATTATTATGATGTTTTTATGTAGTGTTTTCACATTTAGTGATGCAGTTTCTGAAAAAACTTTGACAACTTGCATTCCAGAAGCAGTAAGTATAACAGAGGATGGAAAAACACAATATGATTTTAATTTACAATCATATGGACAGGATATAGGTTCAATAGTATTTTATTCTTCACATCAGAGAATAAATGTATATGCACAAGGAGAAGAAATTTACAGACTTAGTAATAAACGAAGTATATGGGGAAATACCCCGGGATGGACATGGAATTTTGTAAAGCTTCCATCTGATGTGGACAGACTTCAAATAGAGATTTCACCTTGTTATAAGGAGGTTGAAGGCCAGAAACAGGAATTCTATATCGGTGGTGGCAATGATATATATATGAAATTGCTTCGAAAAGCTATGCCAGCATTTATTATAAGCGTAGTTATTTTATTGGTAGGATTATATATTACTATATATTTGAGCGTTATGGTAAGTGTTACCGCATTGGCGGCGATGAGTTTTGTTGTATAATACCAAAGGGAAAGAGTGTAGACATAGAGCGTGTAATAAGAAAGCTTTATCATGATGTAGATGTTTTGAACAATAAGAGAATTATTCCAACAGAAGTGGGAATTGCCTGTGGTTATGCTGTTTTTACAGTTGATGATATGGAACTGGAAAGAGTCCGAGAGCGTGCAGATGAGGAGATGTATCAGCGAAAAAAAGAAATGAAAATGTGATTAATAACTCAAAAATTAATATCTTATAAATTATTATCGACATACGCCCGCATACACGCTATAATATGTTTGCTTTTATATGTAGATATCACGAGATTAGAATAAGTAACAGAGGAAAATGTTTATGAATTATATTGTTATGGATCTTGAGTGGAATCAAAGTGCCAAGGGAAAACAATTTTCTGAGGATCATTTTCCTTTTGAGATTATACAGATAGGCGCGGCGAAGGTTAATGAGAAGCTTGATATTGTAGATGAGTGGCAGTGTACCATTAAGCCACAGGTGTATACAAAGCTGCAGAATACAGTCAGGAAGATACTAGGGATAACAGAAAATGACCTTGCTAACGGAACGGATTTCGTATCGGGTGTTACTGAATTTCTTGAATGGTGCGGTGAGGATTATACATTTGTTACATGGGGAAGGATATTACTGAATTAAGAAGGAATATGAAGTTCTATGATGTTCCGGAGAATTTTCCAAAGCCGCTTCTGTATCTTGATCTTCAGAAACTTTACAGTATTAATTTTTCAGATGGCAAGACACGCATGAATCTTAAATCTGCAATCGATGAGCAGGGAATCAAGGGTGATGAGCATTATCATTCAGCAATGAGTGATGCAAGGTACACAGCTAAGATAATGAAGAAGCTGGATTTCGACAGAGTTAAGAAGTTCTGCAGTATAGACACATTTACAATTCCAGAGTCAAGAAAGGACGAGGTATATCTTAACTTTGGAACTTATGAGAAGTATATTTCAAAGGGATTTGCTACAAGGGACAAGGCTGCAAGCGACAGAACTGTACGTTCCTGCAAATGTTTTTTATGTGGCAGGACTATGACAAGAACAGTTAAGTGGTTTGCTACTAATTCGAAATGCTATTACGGCTTGTTTACGTGTGATGAACATGGGCTTATAAAGGGGCGTTTCAGAGTTAAACAGACCGAAGAAGGCAGATATTATGCAGTCAGAATTATGAAGCACACGGATGAAAAGGGCGCACTTAAGATATATGAAAAGCAGATAAAAGAGAGGGAACACAGACGCAGGCGGCGTCAGGCTGAGAAACTCTCAGAACAGAAATAATGGCATGTCAGAAATTCAACTGACATGCCATTTTAATATATTTAATATCAGAACATTAATCCATATATTACTGCAAGACCAAGAATTACCTGGATAATTGTGAATCTGAAAACAACCTGCGTATCTGACCAGTCTTTATTCTTTCTCATATGGTCGTGGATTGGTGTACGAAGGTTCTTCATTAAGTTGATGTGAAGAAATCTCATGAATGAAACCTTGATAAGACCAAGTCCGCCATCGAGAATAATTACAAGTGCCATTGGAATATAAAGTAGCGGTGCATGGAGCTTGAGGAATGTAAATGCTATAAATATTCCTATTGCTCTCGAACCGGCGTCACCCATAAGAAGCTTGCTTGGTGATGCGTTGAACCACAGGTAGCCGAGGATACACACAATCATAATAAGAACGGTGTGTCTGTAAGCTGATTCAATATTAAATGACTTAAAAAGTACATACACTGAGGCAAGTGTTACAACAGAGAGTGTACCGCATAAGCCGTCAACACCATCTGAACAGTTAGTAACATTGATACTTACCCATATAAGTATAATAATAAGTATTGCATATATGATTGGATTAAGAGTTACTGTCTTTCCAAAGAATGCAAGGTCAAATGTGTTAGGGTTGTAATGCAGGTAAGTGACAGCTGCCATAACTGATATTGCAAGATCAATAAGACCTTTCTTTAAATTACCCCATGGTGATGAAGCACTATCATCAAGGTATCCGCTGAGCATTGCGGCAAGCACAAGTATAAGATAAATGATAAGCTCGGCACTTAAGTTTACGAATAATGCACATGTGACTGTGAATGTAAGAATGAAAATCATGCCGGCGCCTCTTGGTTTTCCAACTGATTTACTTCCGTTAATGGCATAAGCTCTTCCGGCATCTCTTGGAAGAAGATTCTTGCCAAGAGCAATTGCAGCTATTGTAAATGCGAAGGCAAATAAAATGCTTACAAATGCTATGATGTTGGTGAAACTTTCGTTGACAATATAGTATATCATAAGAATTTAATACTCCTTTTCATCTTTCTAACTTATATAAAGCATTTATTTCAATGCGATTTACAGTATAACATAATATATGTGAAATGAACATTTTTTTTGCATATGAAATGTAGTAATTAATTTGCTAATGTGGTAATATACTATTAATTAGTGGGATAATCTGAGGGGACCCATGAGTATCGTGTAGGATAATAATAATATAATGGAGGATTTTATGAAGAATATGCAAAAATACGAGCAGCTGGCAATCACAGAACTGGATGCATATCTTTTTGGACAGGGAACTCATTATGAGATATATAACAAAATGGGTGCGCATGTTGGAGTAAAAGACGGAAAAGAAGGTGTGTATTTTGCTGTGTGGGCACCTGCTGCAAGAGAAGTCTATGTTATAGGTGAGTTTAATAACTGGAATGCATATGGTTATGATATGAAGAAGATTTCAGATGGTGGAATATATGATTTGTTCATACCAGGAGCTAAAGCTGGGGATATGTATAAGTATCTTATTATTTCACAGAGTGGAGAGGCACTTTACAAGGCAGATCCATATGCTAATCAGGCACAGTTAAGACCAGAGACAGCATCAATAGTTGCCGATCTTTCAGGTTATGAATGGAAAGATTCTGAATGGGTTGAGAAGAAGAAGACAGAGAATCATCTTAAAGCACCTCTTTCTATATATGAATGTCATCTTGGCTCATGGAAGAAGAAAGATGATGGAACAGAGGACGGATTTTATACATATAGAGAATTGGCACCTGAGCTTGCAAAATATGTAACAGATATGGGATACACACATATTGAACTTATGGGAATTGCAGAGTATCCATATGATGGATCATGGGGATATCAGGTAACTGGTTATTATGCACCTACAGCAAGATACGGAACACCTAAGGATTTCATGTATTTTGTAGATTATATGCATGAAAAAGGAATTGGTGTAATTCTTGACTGGGTACCGGCACATTTTCCAAAGGATGCGCATGGACTTGCTAATTTCGATGGAAGCTGTGTATATGAGTATGCAGACCCTAGAAAGGGAGAGCATCCTGACTGGGGAACGAAGGTATTTGATTATTCAAAGAATGAAGTGGCTAACTTCCTTATTGCTAATGGAATGTTCTGGGTGGACAAGTTCCATATTGATGGTTTAAGAGTTGATGCTGTTGCTTCAATGCTGTATCTGGATTACGGAAGGACAGAAGGAAACTGGGTTCCTAACAAATATGGTGACAACGGTAATCTCGAAGCAATCAGCTTTTTAAAGCATTTTAACAGCATGTTAAAGAAGAGATTCCCACAGGCAATAACTATAGCTGAGGAGTCAACAGCATGGCCTATGGTAAGTGGTGATCCTGACAATGGGGAATGTCTTGGCTTTACATTTAAGTGGAATATGGGCTGGATGCATGATTTCCTTGAATATATGAAGCTTGATCCATATTTCAGAAAGTTTAATCATAGCAAGATGACATTTTCATTGATGTATGCTTACAGCGAGAATTTCATTCTTGTGCTTTCACATGATGAGGTTGTACATCTTAAGTGTTCTATGCTTGGTAAAATGCCTGGTGACAGGGAGGACAAGTTCAAGAATCTTAAGCTGGCATATGCATATATGTGTGGACATCCTGGCAAGAAGCTTTTATTCATGGGACAGGAATTTGGTCAGTGGAATGAGTGGAGTGAGAAGCGTGCTCTTGACTGGTATCTGTTAGAGGATGAAAGTCATACAGAACTTAAGGATTTTACGAAGAAGTGTCTGAAGCTTAATAAGAATTATCCATGTCTGTATGCTACTGATTACAGCAGTGAAGGATTCAGATGGATTAATGCCAATGATAAAGATAATAGCGTTTTATCGTTTATGAGAATCAGTCCGGATGGAAAGAAGAATCTTCTCTTTGTACTTAATTTTACACCAGTTGAAAGAGACAGCTTCAGAATAGGAGTTCCGTTCAAGACTAAGTATAAGCTGGTTCTTGGAGATAATGAAGCTGACCAGAAGAAGACTCTTACAGCCGTTAAGGGAGATTGTGATGGATATCCGCAGTCATTGCTTATTGACTTACATAAGTATGGAATAGCTGTGTATGAGTTTAACGGTGATGTTTCTAAGGTTCATGCTACGAAGATATAGGAGAATAATATAGAGAAAGGGAGCTGGTTTGGATTTTTATTAATTCTGAATTAGCTTCCTTTTTATTTGCTATAATATATCTCTCAATTATCCCACCATATCTGCCGAAATATTTATTATATGACAATGAGTGATTGTTTCAGACAGTAAATAAGAAAGGCAGCAGAATATGACATATACAGTTTCAGGCGCGAATTTTAATAAAGATGTTGCGGCACAGGGAACATCTATTAATTATAAAGAAAATAAGGCGGTTAAAAGTGAAGGTGTGGCAGGCTCATTTGCAGGAGTGGTAATCTCTGGCAGTGTGACAGCTGCAACTGACAATACATATGAGGGACTTCTTAAGGAGGCAGATGATGTAAAGAGCCAGATTATGGCGAGTGCTTCCAGTGCAAAGATAAGCCTTAAGGCATTGATGATGAAGTTATCAGGTGCTGATGCGGTAAAGCTAGATGAGGACGGCTTTAATCTTACAGATGCTACACCAGATGATATGGTTAATATTATTGAGAAAATTAAGATTGAACTTGCGATGCACTCTGATGATTATGTTAATTATGGAACAGCAGTTTCTAAGGATAAGATTGAGAGTGTGACTGGAAGTGCAGCAACAGCGGCAAGTGTCGAGAGCCGTATGCAGGGAGCAGATATAGCTGTCAATGATGAAAGTGTTGCTGAGGTTAAAAGCACACTTGAAAAGAGTAAAGAGTTAAAGCCATTATCAGAGAACACAAAGAATTACATGGTTGCTAATGGCATTGAGCCTTCAATTGCTGGAATATATCAGGCACAGGCGGCAACCTCATCAAGTATCAGTGCAGATGGCGTTACAATAGGAAGGTGTGTAAATGCAATATCTGACGCTGATTTTGAAGCGTTAAGGCCGGGAATTGAGAAGATAATTGCTTCGTCAGGACTTGAGGTTAATGATAATACACTTGCGGATGCAAGAGCATTTATTGATGCACAGATTCCTGTTACTAAAGAAAATCTTGAATATAAGGCACAGCTTGATGCGATAGATATTGAAAAGATTCAGGCTGACCCTGATGAAATGCTTAATAAGATACTTGATAACATGAAGCTTGGAGGCAAGGCAGAGAATACGCTCGTTACAGGTTCGCCAATTGATGATATAAGGACAGCTCTTGATACTATTAACAGGGCAGAGTATTCAGATGTTGCAAATGTGGTATCAAAAGGAGAAACATTTACAATAGCAAGCCTTAAGCTGGAGATGGATGCAAGAAGCTTCAGAATTGAATACAGTGCAGCATCAGTAAGCACAGGAAATAGTGAAGTTAGAAATCAGGCATCTGATGTACAGCAGGCAGCAGATAAGGCGTATGACACGCTTGTAACAGCAAGAGTTCTTATGAGTGCGAATGCGTCTGTATATCTAGTCAAGAATAACATTTCTATTCTTACAACTCCGATAGATGAGCTTAATTTAATGCTTATGGAATATGAACAGGCGGATGGAATGTATGAAGAAGCGCAGATTGCATATACAGATGTTCTTGAAGCAAGAAAGACATTGAATGAGATAGTAAGAAATCCTGCGCGTGTATTTGCCAGTATGTTTGACAAGATGAATGAAACTTATGAGGCAGTCGGAACTCAGATAAGAGGCGATTTGGGTGATTCATTAAAGAAGGCAGTACAGGGAAGTGCGGATGATATTATTAAGGAGCTTGGACTTGAGGGAACTGATGAGGACAAGGAAGCAATAAAGATACTGGCTGCTAATAACATGGATATGACAAAGGAAAATGTAGAGACAGTCAAATCTGTTAATGCAATGATTAATAATCTTATTAAGAATATGAAACCAGAGACAGTTCTTAATATGATAAAAGACGGAGTAAATCCAATGAATGCTTCAATTGAGGAAGTAAACGAATATCTTACAGAGGCTAATGATAAAGCATCTAAAGATAATGAGGAGAAGTTTTCAAAGTTTCTTTATAAGCTTGACCGTACCAATGGTATTACTAAAGAGCAGAGAAAGCAGTTTATAGGAATATACCAGATGATGAATATATTCACCAGAGATGCCGGAGTGGCAGCAGGTGCGCTGATTAAGCAGGGAGCTGAGGTCACTATGAATAATCTTATGACTGCATATAATTCAAGAAAGCATTATGACATGGACGCTGTTATTGATGAGAATACAGGAATGGCAGAGGTAAGCGGAATTGCTAACTATTACAGTGCATTATTTATGGCAAATGGTGGATTAGTTACCCCGAATACATTAAAGAATGTGGATAACTCATCCGGAATCGGAGAGCAGTCAGTTGAAATGTTTATTGAACAGTTAGAGGATAACTTCGATGCGGCAGCCGAGGAACAATATTATGAGGAATATCTTAAGGAACAGCAGGCAGCAGTGCAGGCAGGAGCTGATATATTGAGGCAGATAAGAAATGCAGATACAGAAATAAACAGTGGTAACATACAGGTGAAAGCATTTTTAGAATCCGGACAGTTCCCGGATATCAGAGGTGTTAAGACAACACGTGATTATGCAAGGGATTCGATTGAAAAAATCGGACATAAAGAAAAACTGTCACTTATGTATGAAGAAATGAAAGATGAGACAGAGGAAGAACTTCAGGAGGTTCTTTCCAAAGCAGGAGACCTTGATACACAGATAGATGTCAATTACGAGGGATTTCTGGATTTAAGACTTAAAGACAGAACAATCGGATATATTAAGAATCTGGCATTAAGGCATGATTACAGAATACCATATATAACAGACTCAGGAAGTACAGGCATGCTGAAGCTTACATTGGTTCAGGATGACGACAATAAAGGTCGTATATCTGTAAACATGCTAAGCAGCGTATTAGGAAAAGTTTCTGTTGAGGCTAAGGCTGACAGAGAAAGTCTTGGTATGTACATTGTCAGTGACACAGCAGTTTCAGATGAAGGAATCCAGCTTCTTGATGATATGGAAGAATCCTTAAAAGAAGTATTTGGCTTTACAAATGTGTCTGTAAACACTACAAAATCGTCAGATGTGCCATATGTGACTTATGAGGCAGCGGCGGATAGTGTGGCAACAGATAAGCTGTATGAAATTGCAGCACAGATTGTAAAACAGCTTGCAGGCTAAAGATTTGCACAGAAAATCCGATATATAGAGCATGAACAGGTAAATTAGACAGACAGAAAGGTTAAGATATGAGAATAGGAACTAATGTGGCAGCGATTGTTGCCAATAATGCATTACAGAAATCACAGAATAATCTGTCAACATCAATACAGAGATTATCATCAGGATACAAGATAAACGGTTCTAAGGATGATGCCGCAGGCTGTGCAATATCTGAGAAAATGAGAGCTCAGATAAAAGGTCTTGATCAGGCTGGGAATAATGCTAAGGATGGAGTTTCTGTTATAAGTACAGCAGAAGGTGCAATCAATGAAATCCAGAGTATGCTTACAAGATTAAAGGAGCTTAGTGTACAGGCAGCTAATGATGTTAATTCAGATGATGAAAGAGAAGCTATCCAGAAAGAGATAAACCAGATTAATAAAGAGATAGACAGAATATCAGAACAGACAGAATTTAATACACAGTCTCTTATTAACGGTAATCTTTCAAGAAGAGTATATTCAGACCTGCAGGGAGTTAATCAGCTTTCAGTATCTGATAATTATACAGCAGGCATATATGGAATTACAGTTACAGAGGATGCCAGACAGGCTATCGCGGTAGGTACGGGTACTATCAGCATGTCAGCTACAACTCCTATTGCAGCTGATGAGGCAGGTGTAATAAAGATTAACGGTTACAGTATTAACATTACAGAGGGGGATACTCTGGATGTAGTAATGGGAAAAATAATTGATGGTGTTAATATTACAGGTGGCTCTGCATTTGCAACAGCAAGCCTTAATAATGATACAGCAGCTAATGGAACAGAATATGCAGGCTACGAGCCAACAGCCAGTTATGCGGGTTCGACACTTGTTATTATGACTAATCAGTACGGAAGTGACCAGAGAATGAATATAACATGTGATAATGCAAGTCTTGCAAATATGCTTGGAATACCACAGGCTGCTGCAAAGGATGGAATTCTCGTAGAGGGAAGTGATGTTAAGGCAGAGATTGCTACTGATAATAATGGAGACAGAGTAGGATTTGCCAATTCAGCAATTGTTTCTACAAAAGGAACTGTTATAACAGTAACAGATGTTAATAATAAGAATTTTTCTTTGGATGTTCCGGGGAATACAGTGGGAACTATTTTTGATGACAGCAACAATAATGGTTCGTCTGTTGCTGGTGCAGGAACAGCAAAAACGATCAATCAGGAAGTTACAGATGTTGGTACAATGAGCATACATGTAGGAGCTAATCAGGATCAGGTTATTGTTATTGATATACCGGCAATTACAACATATACATTAGGAACAGATAATCTTAATGTTATGACTCATTATACAGCATCACAGGCTATATCAACTGTAGACCAGGCTATTACCAGGACTAATGAAATACGTTCGAAGCTTGGTGCATATGAGAACAGATTTGATCATACAACTAATAACCTTGATGTTTCTAACGAGAATCTCACCAAGTCTTTATCAACTATGATAGATACTGATATGGCAGAGGAAATGACAACATATACATCAGAAACGGTTCTTACACAGGCTGCCACATCAATACTTGCACAGGCTAATGAAAGACCTTCACAGGTATTGCAGTTATTACAGTAAATGTAGTAATAATGTTGTAGTAGTCGTATTGGAAAGGAAATGTATGACTAAGGAATTGATAAAAACATTTCAATATAGGATTACGCAAGCCACTGCATCACAGCTTGTTGTAATTCTGTATGATTTAGCAGACCGGTATCTTGAAGATGCATGCGAATCGGATGAAGAAGTGCAGATAAGGGATAACATATATATGTCTGGTAAAGTTATTGACCAGCTGATAAGTGGATTGGATATGCAATATGAAGTGTCTGCTAATCTTTTTTTGATATATAATCATATAAAAAGAACTCTTATATCTGTATCAGTAAATCTTAACAAAGCAGAATTAAAACGCGTCAGGGGATTGCTGAAGAATTTAAGGGAATCTTTCTATGAAGTCAGTAAACAGGATACATCAGAACCACTGATGAAGAATACACAGACAGTATATTCAGGTCTTACATATTCTAAGGGCGGAATCAGTAATGAGACACAGACAGATAATATAGAAAACAGAGGATTCAGGGTATAGCTCCGAATCCTCTGTTTGTTATAATCTGCGTCTTCTTCTGTTGTAATGTCTTCTCTGACGTTTTCTTCTGGCACGTTCTTCAATTATATAAATAATGAATAATATAACAGCACCGATGCCAACAACTACCCAGATATTGATTTTAATGCATGTCTTAGGCTTATATGATGAAGAAACATCTGTACTGACATAAGGAAGCAGGCTTCCGGTGTCCGTGCCGGCAGCAGATATATTAAGTGTAGTTGTGCCTACAGTATTATCATTGTACAGGAACTTAAGATGTGTTGTCATAACACCATTCTCATTGGTCATGTCATAATTATCATCAACCGTCATAGTTACATTTGATAATGAACTTTTATTAGGTATTGTGATAAATGAAGCATTCAGTCCGAAGTTTAGTGAAAGTGTCGAGAAAACAGCTGAATTATAATAATTATCATTGGAAAACATAGCTCCGAGCTGACTTCCTGTAGTTGTTGATTTCTGAAAATTAGAAAAGCCCCAGTCAAAAAGCGTTTTTGTATCAGTATATCTTAAATCATCTGTTGCTTCCTTAAATACAACACATATGAGACGCATGCCATCTTTTTCTGCAAATGTTACAAGTGTGTTCTGGGATTCATCAGTATATCCTGTCTTTCCACCCTTACAGTATTCATAATAGTAAGAACGGCCTTTCAACATCTTATGTCTGTGTCTGATTGTACGCTGTGCAGACATGTTAGTTGCAGGAATTACATATGCGTCAGCAGTAGAATCAATGCTTACGAAAGAAGCATTATTATAACAGCCTCTTGCAATCATTGCCATATCATATGCTGTTGTGTAGTGGTTGGTATTATATAATCCGCTTGCATTGGCAAAATGTGTATTCAAAGCACCAAGTTCTTTTGCCTTGGCATTCATCATGTCCACAAAATTTTCTACCGTGCCGCCCACATGCTCTGCGACAGCGTAGGCACATTCATTTGCCGACTCTAGCATGACACCGTAAAGGCACTGCTCTAAGGTCATCTGCTCGCCGTAATCTCTGGCAATTCCCGATCCTTCCGTGTTGTTGATCGCATCATCCGAAAAAGTGACCATGTCACTCAGGTTGCCATTTTCTAACGCCAGCAGCGTGGTCATGATCTTTGTGATACTCGCCGGATATGATTTTTCATGAATATTCTGAGCAAACATCACAGATCCATGATCCAAATCGAAAAGACCGGCTTTTGTCGTATCACTGATCGCAACACCTTCCAGACTCATATTTCCGGAG
>ENA-OROE01001831-OROE01001831.1-human-gut-metagenome-genome-assembly--contig:-NODE-1831-length-11959-cov-3.626176_pt1 | contig 11959 bp, 10 predicted proteins | sample MGYA00242126_ERZ509044 | MGnify/ENA primary metagenome ERZ509044 (study PRJEB26280, sample SAMEA2338716) | human gut metagenome | biome: human gut; feature: human-associated habitat; material: faeces... | reverse complement strand
GACCTGACGGGTAAGAAATGGACACGTTTAGACACATGGCCAGGCTACTCCGGCGTCTTTAATGGACAGGGACACCGCATTACGGGATTAAACTTTTCAGCAGCGAGTTTTGGACTTTTTTATTTTTTAAATGTAAGTGGAGTGATAAAGAACCTACAACTCATAGATGTGAATCTGGATGGCAGTAGTGGAGGAGCTGCTGGAATGGTGGACCGAAATCATGGCCAAATCATTGCCTGCTCTGTGACGGGAAAACTTACTGTACATAGTGGTGGTATAACCAATGCAAATTATGGCGATATCATCGCTTGCTGGTTCGACGGCACATTGATAGATGAGTCTGGCTGTGGAACTCTAGTGCGTTTCAACTACAAGAATATAACTTCCTGTTATTGGGGAGGCAATGCCGGGCAAGGAGTACTCCGTAATGAAGGAGGAACGGTAGTTGCCACGAAGGTGGACGGCGCGACCGTGAAATGGCAGACAGCCGTCGACGGCATGAACCCCGCCCTCACCGGTAACGACTACCAGTGGGCACTCGGCACCGACGGCCTGCCCGTACTGAAAAGAAACAATAACAACCCCTAAACAACACGCATCATGAAACGAACAAACATCCATATATTCGCAGCCATCGCCCTGCTGTTCGCCCTTGCCGCCTGCACGCAGGACGAAGCGGGCTTCCTACCGGAAGGGGCGGAAGGCACACCCATCGTCTTCACCGCCACGGGGCTGAACCCCGCCGCGACAGCCACCGCCGGCACCCGTGCCCCAGCGGATGGCAATTGGACGGGTGTGCAGAGCGTGGCAGTTCTGATGGACGGCACGGTGAAGACGTACAACGTGACGCCCTCCACCGTCGATCTCACCAGCGCCACGCTGACCTCCACCGACCCGTACTACTGGACCAACCACAACGACATCACCGTCACAGCGTGGTGGCCCTACACCGCTGGCGAGACAACCCCGCCTGCGGTAAAGGTAAAAGCCAACCAAAGTGCCCGGAAAGACTTTGAGGGCAGCGACCTCATCGTAGCCGACGGACAGACGGTGACCTACGGTAGCCCCACGCTCCGCTTCACCCACCGCACGGCGCGGGTGACCATCGTTCTGACGGACAACACCGAGGGGCTGGCATCCGTGCAGCTGACGGGTCTCTCCACCGAAGGCGGCAACCCGGATATAATCGTCCCGTATGACAAGGGCAGCAACACCTACACCGCCATCGTAGCCCCGCAAAGTGTGGCAGCTGGCACGGCCTTCATTACCTGCACCTTCACTAACGGCAAGACCTTCGTTTATAAGATGAAGAATGCTACCGACTGGCAGGCGGGCGGTGAATATACCTACACCGTCTCCCTCGCTACGGCAAGAGGCTATATCATAGAGGACGACGGCAGCTACACGGTCTATAACGCCGACGGTCTGATGAATATAGCCGAATTAGTGAACGGAGGTAAGACCGACATAAACATTACCCTCGACAAAAACATTGACCTCACCGGCAAAGCCTGGACGCCGATAGGCACAGACTACGACAACTCATACAAAGGCACCTTCGATGGTGGCGGCCATACCATTACGGGGCTGACCTTTACGACAAATGACGAATTTGCGGGTCTGTTCGGCTGGCTCAATAGAGCTGGTACGGTGAAGAACGTGGTGATGGAGGGCGTACAGATAACAAGCAATCAAATATATGGCGGCAGTATTGGTGGCGTGGTAGGATCTAGCTGGGGCACCATTGAAAACTGCTCGGTGTCGGGCAACGTCAGCGGCACGGTGTATGTCGGCGGTGTGGTGGGTGTTCAAATAGGCGGTTCCATCACCGGATGCAGTTCCTCGGCCACAGTGAAGGGAATGGTCGATGTCGGCGGCGTGGCAGGTCAGACGAATTCGAGTGCCACCCTGACCGCTTGCTATGCCACGGGCAACGTGACAATAGAAATAAACCCCGCAAAGAATATCGCTGGCGGCAGTCTGGTGGGAATGAACGCAGGAAGCAGCCTCCTTGCCTGCTATGCCACGGGCAACGTAACCAGTACGGGTAGTAGCACTGGCAAAGTACATATCGGCGGCTTTTTGGGAAATAACTACACCACCGTGACCGCCTGCTATTGGAAGAACAATCATGAACAAGGTATCGGCTACAATAGGGAAAGCACCAAAGTCACGAAGGTGGACGGCACTGGCGTAACCTGGCAGAACGCCGTTGATGCCATGAACACCGCCTTGCAGAACGCAAGCTCAGAGTGGCGTTACGAACTTAACGGAGCATTGCCTACCTTGAGGAAGCAGTAAACGTCGGGCGGAAAAAGTTCCGCCCGCAACGGAAAGAACCGAAGTATAACCCCAATAAAGAAAGGAGGACGTGATGGAACACACGGAGAATCCACCATATAGGTTTTGACATCAAGGCATTGTCAATAATAATATAGACTCCAGTGTAAATATGGAAGCTGTAAGCCGGACATTGTCAAGATTGGTGCTCATTAAAGACAACAAATCAAGTAATTAAATTAAAAACATGGGACTTTTTCACAGAGGCAAGAAAAATAATGACGATGAGCCGGACAGTGTTCAAACCAATTCATTCTCTGATATTATGAATGGTTTGCAGTACGCCGTAAACTGTGCACAAGATACATTACAGAATCATCAGATACAAAATCTGACCAGACTTTTTGAAGGAACAAATGCAAATAACGCAAATACGTTCCAATCGAAAAAAATCATGGTTGGAGACAAGACTATTGATATTCCACTTATAGCCTTGATATCCCATCATTATCTTGCAATGGATAATGTGCAGATAAAGTTCAAGGCGAAGGTCGGAAGCGTGGAATCACAGATCCCGGAAAACAACTTGCTGTTATCCAGTCCGCACAGAGCCAATCTCCAGATGCAGATGAGCAACATAAAACCGGATGCGGATGATGTCATGGAGGTTTGCGTCAATTTTAAGGTTCAGGAGACTCCGGAGAGTATTTCCCGAATTATTGACGATTTTGTAAAAAATATCTAACAATTTTAAAATTCAAATGTTATGGCAGAAGAAATAAAGAACCAAGGGCAACAAGAAAATGCGGAAAACTTGAATGAAAATGTAAGCGGACAGGCGAAAGAAATTATCTCCGCTGCATTGGAAGAGACTCAAAACAGAGAAACTTCTCCAGTTCTTAAAGCAGATTCAAACGTGACTGACAAATTCAAGGGGCTTCCCATGCGGGAACTTATTGCAGCTCCACTTATTGCAGCAGCCGAAGCACAACAGGAATTGGCAGCGACAGCATGGAATTTCTACCAGCAAATTGCATTTGATGGTAAAAGCGGCAATAAAGCGCGTATATTGGAATTCGATGTCGAAAGACCGATACAGCAGGATGGAAAAATGACAACAATGTCACAAAGTGTCAAGGCTCCGTTTATAGGATTGGTGCCTATTCCTTCCCTGCTCATAGATCGCGTGGATGTCGATTTCCAGATGGAGGTTACCGATACATCAAACGTAAAAAGCACTACCAACGCAGAAGTAGAGGCAAAAGCTTCAGCAAAACATTGGTTTATAAATGCGGAAATCAGCGGCAAAGTCACGACCGCCCGCGAGAACACCCGCATGACCAACCAAACGGCAAAATACCAGATACATGTGACAGCCAGTCAGCAGCCGCAGACCGAAGGTCTGTCTAAACTGATGGATATAATGGCATCATGTATCGAGCCTATAACAAACGAAAGTAACAGTAAGTAAATATATGAATTTGATTCAAGCATTAAGATTGCCAAACAGTCAAGCAGTAATGACAAATATTGCACGGTTTCATTATCAAAATATTTATAATGTAGGTTTGACCCCTCCGATTGTCACGCAAAGTGATTTGACATTTCAAATAAAAGGATATACCCGTAACTATCGTTTTCTTAGATTAGACTATGCCTGTGTCATATATATTGCGGATAGAATAGCAGTCGTTGCTTCAAATGGCATAGATACTTTAAGTTCAGGTTTTTCGGGGTGTTATATGGCCAGTTTTAGGCACAATGGCATTAGGTATGTTGCTCATATTCCAACGCCTAACAATAGTATTAAAACATCATGGAATCGGGCGGTTAAAAATCAAATAATAGATAATGTTGTTCTTTTTAAACCTACTGAAGGATTGGCGAGAATCCCAGGAACAATTGGTATTTGGGGAATTATAACATTTAACGATAGATGTTATCGGCTTGATGTAAATGAAAACGCTCCTCCAAGTCAAGCCATACGTGGCCAAAGAATTTTTAACTCAATCCCGAGAAATCCCATACTAACAGAAATTCCATCTATCGCCGGTGGTCAGATGCCTTAATAATTATAACAATTGTAAATAAGGGAAGAATGGTTGTTTCATTGAGGAGTAGAATTCTATTCGGATATATAATTCTGGTGGCGGTCATAGGCAGCATGGCCGCCATTCTCATCCATGAACCTGCGAAGTTCCACGACCTATATGCGTATTTTAAATAACGGTATTTACACAAACAGCAAATGAGCGAACAATTCGTTACCACTACCAAGCATTTCCGCAAGCTGCTTGCCGCAGGCTATCTGTTGATAGTCCTGCTGGTGGGCGGCATCATCTGCACGTGGCTCGGAGAATGGCGCGACTTGGAGTTGCTGGAACGGGAGAACCGTGAAATCAACCGCTTCCGCAAGGAAACACACGATGCGTATGTGGGTGTGGTGGAGTTGTCTCTTTTGGGCGAGTCGGTGCTGGAATGGGACGATAAGGATGTGGCGGCATACCGGCGGCAACGGATGACGGTGGATAGTATGCTTTGCCGCTTCAAGAGCCATTACGAATCGGTGCGCATAGACAGCGTGCGCCACTTGCTGGAGGACAAGGAAAAGCGGCTGTGCGCCATCATGGAGGCTCTGGAACAACAGGCGGACATCAACCGCCGGATAGCCAAGCATGTGCCGGTGATAGTGCAAACGAGCAGGCAGGAAGAGCCGAAGAAACAGAGGAGGAAAGGTTTTCTCGGGTTGTTCGGCAAGAAACAGGAAGCACCTCCGACGACGACCACCACGATGCTCTACACACTGAACCGTGATATGATAGCGCAACAACGTGCCCAAAGCCATCGTCTGTCGGAATATGCCGACAGCCTTGCCAGCCGCAATGCGGAACTGAACCGCCAACTGCAAACCCTTATCCAGCAGATGGACCACAAGGTGCAGGCTGACTTGCAGGAACGTGAGGCGGAAATATCCGCTATGCGTGAAAAGTCGTTCTTGCAGGTAGGTATCATAACGGGTGTCATGCTGCTGTTGCTCATTATTTCATACATCATCATTCACCGCTATGCCACCCGCATCAAGCAGTACAAACGTAAGACAACAGATTTAATCGGGCAACTGCAAAAGTCAGTAAAACAAAACGAATCGTTGATAGCCTCACGCAAGAAAGCGATGCACACCATCACCCACGAGCTACGCACACCACTGACTGCCATACATGGATATGCGGAACTGATGCAGGACAACGAAGAAGAAAAGATAAGCGGTTATGCGGACAATATCCTGCAAGCCTCCAAGAGAATGACCGACATGCTCAACTCCCTGCTTGACTTCTTCCGCTTGGACAGCGGCAAGGAACAGGCGAATGTCCGTCCGTTTCGTTTGGAAAACATCGCGGAGCTGTTGCAAACGGAGTTTACGCAACAAGCAGAAGCAAAAGATCTTAAACTTACCATCGAGTGCCCGGAGGGTATTATCCTGAATGGCGACAAGGAGCGCATCATACAGATATGCGACAACCTGCTGGGCAATGCCGTCAAGTTCACGAATGCCGGAAGCGTTTCACTTGTCATAAGCTATGACGGCAATAGGCTGACCCTTGTAGTAGAGGACACCGGAACCGGCATGAGTGCGGAAGAACAACAGCGAGTGTTCGGAGCGTTCGAGCGGCTTTCCAACGCCGCCACGCAAGACGGTTTCGGATTGGGGTTAAGCATTGTGAAACAGATAGTCGGGATGCTTGGCGGCACTATACGCTTGGAAAGCGAAAAAGGAGAAGGCAGTCGTTTTACTGTGGAGTTGCCAATGAACACTGCCGATATTGGTATTGAAGAACAGACAGCCGCAGAAAGTCTGGCTCATATAGAAAGACCTTATTCTGTCATCGTATTGGACGACAATCCGATGGTATTATCCATGACAAAGGAAATGTATGCTGGTATAGGTGTGCATTGCGACACGTTCACCACTATTGGCGATGCAATGGAAGCCATGCGGCAGCACACATACGACCTCATGATAACCGATATGAAAATGCCGGAGATTAACGGCTATGAGGTGTTGGAGTTGTTACGCTCGTCAAGTGTCAGCAACTCGAAAGAGATTCCCATTGTCGTGGCGACCGCCTCCGGCAGTTGCAGCGAAGAGGAGCTGTTGGAAAATGGATTTACCGCCTGCCTGTTCAAGCCATTTTCCATTTCCGAACTGGTTGCTGTATCAGACAAATGCCTTTTGACAAGTACGGACAAGGATGAACTTCCCGACTTGTCCTCTCTGCTTGCATATGGTGACAAACGGGCGATGCTCGACCGTTTGATAACCGAAACAGAAAAGGATATGCAGGCTGTCCGGGAAATCATGGAGAGGAATGACCGCAAGGCATTGGACGAATGGATGCACCGTCAGCGAAGTTCATGGGCTGTTATCCGTGCTGACAAACCCTTGTGGAACCTGTATGAACTGCTGCATCAAGAATCTGAATGTTCCGAAATGGAATTGCGGAAATGCGTGGATGCCATGCTTCGTATGGGAACAGTTATCATAGAACTTGCGCAAAAGGAAAGGAGGTTGTCGGATGAAAGTATTTGTGATTGAGGACAACCCCGTCTATAACGATTATGTCTGCAACCTGCTGAAGAAAGACAGCTTCGATACTATGTCGGCATATAATCTTGCCACTGCCAAGAAACTATTGGCAAAGTCAGAGGTGGATGATATTGTCGTTGCCGACCTACGCCTCCCCGACGGTGAAAGCATAGAGTTGTTACGGTGGATGCGTGCCAACGACAAACAGCAGGTGTTTATCGTTATGACCAATTACGGGGAGGTGCATACGGCAGTGGAAAGTATGAAGCTCGGCTCAAAGGATTACATACAGAAACAGTTGTTGGAGGATAAACTGATACCGCTTATCCGCACCCTGCAAAAAGAACATGAAAAGCGACTACAATGGAACATTCCGATATTCGTCCGGCAGGGCGAAGCCTATCAGAAAATCAAGAAACGTGTGCGCCTTGTAGCCACCACCCGGATGAGCGTGCTGATACTGGGCGAGAACGGTACGGGCAAGGAACATATCGCACAACATATACACCAACAAAGCAAACTTGCCGATAAACCTTTTGTGGCAGTGGACTGCGGAGCCTTGTCCCCGTCATTGATACAATCCGCCTTCTTCGGACACGTCAAGGGTGCGTTTACTGGTGCCGAAGCAAACAAGACGGGGTATTTTCTGGAAGCGGATGGCGGCACGCTGTTCCTTGACGAAGTGGGCAACCTAACAATGGAGATACAACAGATGCTGCTCCGCGCCATACAGGAACGCCGTTACCGTCCCGTCGGTGCAAAGGAGGACAAAACAGCCAACGTGAGGATAGTGGCTGCAACCAACGAGGATTTGCAGAAAGCCGTAACGGAAAAGCGGTTCCGGCAGGATTTGCTCTATCGCTTGCAGGAGTATGTGATAACCATGCCGCCCTTGCGCGACTGCCCGGAAGACATCATGCCATTGGCCGAGTTCTTCCGTGAAATGGCAAACCGTGAGTTGGAACGTGAAGTAAAAGGGTTTGCCGCATCTGCCCGTAATGCCCTGCTCGCCCATGCGTGGCCGGGCAACGTGCGCGAGTTGAAACAGAAGATACAGACGGCAGTCCTGCAATCAGAAGGCGATATGATAACCGAAGCCGATTTGGAACTTGACAATGAACCGTCCGCTACTTCCGCTTGTTTTACATTGAAGAGCGGGGATGAAGAAAGAGGACGTATCCTGCGTGCTTTGAAACAAGCAGCCGGTAACAAGAAAATGGCTGCAAAGATACTGGGTATCGGCAGGACAACGCTGTATAATAAATTGGTAGAGTATGGATTGAATGAAGAAAACTGACCGGAGTATGGCTGTAAATGGCAATAATTGATTAACTTTGCAATTGTATTTCAGAAAATAGCAGGCGATCGGGTAACTTTTCGCCGATGATATAGACATAAGACCGCAAGGCGTTTCGAGCGAAAATCTGGTAAATTGAAACTACGGAGACGATTGCGTGATGCTTATGCTATGCTTACGCATAGCGTGCATTCACGTACTCTCCGTAAAGGCTTTACCAGAGCCATCGCTTGAAGGTAGTGTGAATTGCACGCTACTTTTTTGCCTCGCCAAAAAGGAAAGAAAATACGTTATGGCGAAAATACAATTACTTGCCGTTATCTCAATAGATGGCTGTCCGATGAAACTGCATCCCCGGAAGCGGTTGCTTCAAACCGAAGATTACGGTATGGATGAAATACGTGCCAATGCCCTGTATAAGCTGACATCCGACTATTCGGTATCCGTGCTTCAAGAATGGAGGGAGGAAGGTGGAAGCATTTGCCATTTGTTGGAAGTAACTGCCGGGAATACCGAATATGCCAACGGACTGTTACGGATGAACGTGATAGATGAAATCATACTATACGTTGTTCCAACCATCGACGGAAACGGAGCGCATTTTTTCAAGTCAGCACTACCTATGAATGACTGGCGGCTTATGGAGAACAAAACTTATAGGGACGGAGTAATCCGGCTTACCTATCATAAAGAGCCACGGGCATAAAATGTTCAGATTATGAACATCTTGGCGGGATTTCCGTGCTCAGAAAGTGAACACATGTTCAGAATCTGAACACATTTCACAAGGGATGCAATCAAGGATAAAATTATTTTTGAATTTTATCTTTCTGAAAAACAATGTAGTACAATTTTCTCACAATCTTTTCTCGTGTTTAGGGCTATGATTTGCACCATATATCAGTGTGCGCACACTGATAAACAAGTGTAAACCCTCAAAACAGAAAAGATAATGAACCATCTCATACTGGCGGAAACACAGTTTTTCGCCATGATAAACGGAAAAGACAACGGTAGCACGGAAACGGCATACGGCGGATTCGTGCAGGAAGTAATAAACCTGTGCTACGGCGGCAATGATGCCAAGCATATTATTGTGGCGTTGGCTTTTGCCGAAATCGAATTACAGCACCATCCACAGAACTTGTCGGTATCGGAGGAGAATGTCGTCACTGTGTATATCCGCAAGGCGTTATCCTTCATCCGAAAGATGCAGAAGATAGTATCCGCTTCTGCAATTACCTCCGTGCCACCACTAACATCCACATCCGAAACCAAAGCCACAGTCCCAGCCCTGCAATGGACCGGTAATGCCGTCGAGTTGGTAGAGCTAATCTATGCCCTCTACGCCACCGGCTGCATCAATGGCGGCAAGGCTTCGCTGAAAGAGCTTGCCCCTGTCCTCTATTCCTTTTTCGGTGTGGAGTCCAAAGACTGCTACCGCTTCTATACGGACATCAAACGCAGGAAAAGCGACAGTCGCACCTACTTCCTTGAAAAGATGCAGGACAAACTGAACGCGAAGATGCGACATGACGATGAATTGGAGCGGATGAGGAGATAAACGAATGCCAAACAAAGGATAAGCGGCCGGATTATACGGTTTCTTATCCTTCTTCATTTACAATCACTCTATTATCTGCCGGAAAGCCGATTAAAATCATTAACTTTGCAAGTATTAATCAATGACGGATGAAAATAGATAACCTCGAAATATTGAACGGACTGATTGCCGGAGCCGAAGGCGGGACAGTTGAGTTCAAAGAAACTACCGGGCAGTTGGAGCGTGGAATGGAAACTCTTTGTGCCTTCCTGAACGGTACGGGCGGCACGGTGCTGTTCGGTGTAACCGACAAGGGAAAGATTATCGGTCAGGAAGTGAGCGACAAGACGAAGCGCGATATTGCGGAAACCATCAGACGAATCGAGCCGTTTGCGACCATTGATATATCCTATACAGACATTCCGGGAACGAACAAAAGTGTTATAGCTTTATCAGCGGAAGAACAACGATATATGCGCCCGTTCACCTATAAGGGGAGGGCTTATCAACGGATAGAGAGCGTTACATCTGCCATGCCGCAGGGTATATACAACCTGTTGGTTATGCAGCGAGGCGGAACCTATGCTTGGGATTCCATGCAAAATCCCAGCTTGAAAATATCCGACCTTGACGAAACGGCAATCTTGGGCGCAGTACGTGGAGGAATCAGAGGCGGACGTTTGCCGGAAGGTTCTATGCAGGAGGATGTCCGAACCATCCTTGAAAAATTTGACTTGTTGAATGATGGAAAGCTGAACAATGCTTCCGTTGTCCTATTCGGACGGAACTTCTACCATTATCCCCAATGTCTGCTCCGTTTAGCCCGGTTCAAAGGAACGACAAAAGATGAATTTTTAGATAATCAGCGTGTGACAGGCAATATATTCAACTTGCTGGATGCTGCAATGGCATTTTTCTTCAAGCATTTGTCCCTTTCCGGTAAAATTGAAGGTTTGTACAGAGAAGAGGAACTGAATGTGCCATATAAGGCATTGAGAGAATGTTGCATAAATGCTTTTGCACATCGTGTTTACCATCGCCCCGGCAGTTCAGTCGGGATTGCTATCTATGATGACCGCGTGGAGATTGAAAACAGCGGAACATTTCCGCCTGATATTACCATTGAGAAACTGTTGGGTGGCCACAATTCCGAACCACAAAATCTGATAGTAGCCAATGTGCTGTACAAAAGTGCAGTATTGGAGAGTTGGGGACGTGGCATAGCCCTTATGGTAAACGAATGTCGCCGTGTCGGTATTCCGGATCCGGAGTTTCATACCGACGGCAATGCTGTATGGATTGTGTTTCATTATACAAGAACTACAGTAGGACAAGACCCCACAGCAACCCCACAGCAACCCTATAGTAACCCCACAGTAACCCCACAGTTAGGAAAACTGTTGTCTGCTATTGGGAACAACACTCTCTCTGCTAAAGAAATCATGGAGAAAACGGGAATGAAAGATAAAAGGAATTTCTTAAAGAACTATATCCATCCGGCAATAAATTCCGGTTTGGTCCTTTCACTTTATCCCATAGGCTCCAAGAGTCCGCAACAGAAATACTATCTTACTGATAAAGGTAAAGGTTTCCTGCAACAATAACGGGTATGGCTAAAAAGAAGAAACATAAGAATGATGTAAAAACTGATTTACCGATAATCATGGATTATGGTATCGGCAGTATATCCGTTTATGACCCGGCAGACATAATGCCATACAACGAGCCGCCAATTAGCGAACAAATCCGCTTCAAGAAACTCGGCAAAGAGATGAAATCCGAGTTCAAGTGGCTGGTATCTTCCGTAGTGATTGAGTATTGGCAAGAAAACCGACAGATACCTTTCGGTGAAGAAATGTCGAAACTCAGAACCAGACTGTTGAGAATGTTTGCCGAAGAATACAGCATACTGCTTAAAGACGATACAGAACTGAAAAATTATTTGCTGATGCTTGCCATTACCACCATCAACAAGCATCTCAAATCTGAGAATAAAAAGAGGGTGTCAAAACTCTCTTTTTAACAAAATTACCCTTGCTACAGATATCTGTGACAGGGGTAATTTTCATATTTTGGGTGTTTTGACACATCCCCTTTTTCATATATAAAGGAATCTGTTATTTCTGCTGCAACAGGTGTTTCAAGTTTTCATCATTTGCGATACGTTCCAGTTCCTCTTGAACAATCTGCTTCACTTCCTCCTTGATGCGCCTGTAATTCGCCTGCACCGTTTCCTTCATGCGGTCGTTGCCGT
>ENA-OROE01001827-OROE01001827.1-human-gut-metagenome-genome-assembly--contig:-NODE-1827-length-11982-cov-3.679886_pt1 | contig 11982 bp, 9 predicted proteins | sample MGYA00242126_ERZ509044 | MGnify/ENA primary metagenome ERZ509044 (study PRJEB26280, sample SAMEA2338716) | human gut metagenome | biome: human gut; feature: human-associated habitat; material: faeces... | reverse complement strand
TGCGCTGTACCCATCCGGACAGCGTGACTTGCTTGTTTACATCAGAGATTCTAAGTTCTCCACACGTGTGTGTTCTAAACATATCCTTAATTTACAATTAGACGATTTACTATTTTACAATTTTGCAAAAGTACACAAATTCTTAATCCTTTCGGGTTAATTTCTTAATAATTTTCTGATTTTTGTGGGTAATGTTGTCTACAATAGCTTCGTTGATCATTCTAATGCCGTTTACGTATTCCTGTGCCCTCTGCAATACATTTGCATTGTCTTTTTCCACGGTTGTTTTGGGCACGATAACCCGTAACCCTTTTTGTATAATTTCGATGTTTACATTCTCATCAGCCTGCATCGGATCACCGTCAAAATGAATGACTCCCGGTTTGGAACGATGAATGCGCAAGTTTTTACAACGGAAAGTTTTGATACGGCTATTTTGATCGATGGTTTTATTGAACAGTTGGAAGGCGAGCGACGGTACGTCCAGAACGGTGAACGGTTCAAGAATGGTAACATCCAGAAGACCGTCTGTCAGGGTGGCTTGTGGTGCTATATAGGCGTTGTTGCCATATTGTGACGCATTCCCGCATGCAATGAGAAATGCCTTATATTTATAGGTACCGTCTTCGGTTTCCAGTTCGTAAGTTTCGGGTTGATAAGTCAGACTCTCCTGCAATGTTTTTTCCAGATAGGTCAATAATCCGCGTTTTCCGGCATTGGCAAATTTCAGACTGACGAAAGCGTCGAATCCTACTCCGCAAGTACAAAAAAAATCTGTACCGTTGATCTTACCATAATCTATAATGTCGCATATCCCGTCGTTGATTATCTCCAATGCCTTTTTAGGCTCCATCGGGATATGCAGATGTCTTGCAAGTCCGTTGCCCGATCCGCATGGGATGATGCCGAGTGCTGTTTCCGTATGTACCAGCGAGCGTCCTATCTCGTTGATCGTTCCGTCACCACCGATAGCTACCACTACATCGGTTTTCATTTCCGCAGCTTGGGCAGCAATCTCTATGGCATGACCGGCTCTTTTTGTATACACCACATCCCAAGTATACTTCTCCTTATCTATTTTTTCGTCTAATAGATTAAGAATAAGCTCCTTACTCTGTGTGCCTGAAATCGGATTGACGATGAATATTAATTTCTTCATGTTTTCGTTCATGCTATATTTTTATCGATTGTGATCGACAAAAGTAATATAAATTTCTAAATTTTAAGTCTCCTCATCTCTCCAAAAGCATAAAGAGCATATTTTTTCTACTAAAAAGAACAGCTGAAAACAAATTTTGTTATCTTTGCCCCCTGTTTTAAACAGTTATTAAGGATAAAAAGGATTTGGACTGTTGTCTATCAGTAACCAATAAGCGAATAATAAATAACAATTCATGGGATTATTACAAGAGAAGTTAGCTAAATACGACTTGCCACAACAGTATATGGCAATGGGCGTATACCCCTATTTTCGTGAGATAGAAGGGAAACAAGGTACAGAGGTGAATATGGGCGGACACAAAGTTCTGATGTTCGGCTCAAACGCATATACCGGCCTTACCGGAGACGAAAGAGTTATTGAAGCTGGTATTAAAGCTATGAAAAAATACGGTTCCGGCTGTGCCGGTTCACGCTTCCTGAATGGTACGCTCGACTTGCATGTGAAGTTAGAGAAGGAATTGGCTGCTTTTGTCGGTAAAGAAGATGCCCTTTGTTTTTCTACCGGATTCACAGTGAATTCTGGTGTAATAGCTTGTTTGACTGATCGTAATGATTATATTATTTGTGATGACCGCGACCACGCTTCTATCGTAGACGGACGTCGTTTATCATTCTCTCAGAATTTGAAGTACAAACACAATGATATGGCCGATCTGGAGAAACAGCTTCAAAAGTGTAATCCGGATTCTGTAAAGCTGATTATCGTGGATGGTGTATTCTCTATGGAAGGTGATTTAGCTAATTTGCCCGAAATAGTGCGTTTGAAACATAAATATAATGCTACTATCATGGTGGACGAAGCTCATGGATTGGGTGTATTCGGAAAACAGGGACGCGGTGTTTGCGACCATTTCGGTCTGACAGACGAAATCGACCTGATTATGGGTACTTTCAGTAAATCGTTGGCTTCTATCGGTGGTTTTATTGCGGCTGACGAGTCGATCATTAACTGGTTGCGTCATACTGCACGTACTTATATTTTCAGTGCTTCCAATACTCCGGCTGCTACGGCTTCTGCTTTAGAAGCTCTTCATATTATCCAGAATGAACCGGAAAGACTTGAAGCGTTGTGGGAAGCTACGAATTATGCATTGAAACGTTTCCGTGAAGCCGGTTTTGAGATTGGTGCTACGGAGTCTCCTATCATACCGCTTTATGTACGCGATACAGACAAGACTTTCATGGTTACCAAGTTGGCATTTGATGAAGGTGTGTTTATTAATCCGGTTATTCCGCCGGCATGTGCACCTCAAGATACATTGGTGCGTGTTGCGTTGATGGCTACGCATACGAAAGAACAGATAGATTCTGCGGTAGATAAGTTGGTGAAATGCTTCAAGCAACTGGAAATTCTCTAAAAATCCTATCATTTAAGAAATATGAAGAAGAGAGGTGTTCAATATCAGAATGCCTCTCTTTTTTTTAACATTGTTAATTGCCTTTTTCAAGTATTGCTTTCTGTCCGGACAAACTATTAATTTCTTAAGTGTAAGAATACGTATTCTTGCATGTAAAGAATGCATTTTAACACAGTCTTAATATTAATGTTTTCCCGCGGGGAATAGTTATTCGTTTTCTTAGAAAAATATTCATTTATGCATTTGATATATAATGCTTTATCTGATAGGGGTCACCTTCTATAAAATTATCCTGGTCGGTCGGATTTCAAAAGACACTTTTCTTGTACTTGTCAATATGACAACTAACTTCAATCATATATCCTAAATATACGTACCATATTTTTTGATTTCTCTTTCTTATTTATGTAGGTAAGTATTAGATTTTGATAGGCCGGTTATATCGGGGTTTCTCTTTTTTCGTTTCCAGTGGAGTGATCAATCGGTACTTGTTAGTTTCCGGGTTTAACTCCAATATTACCAGACTTCCGTTTTCCGGTGATTGCATTGTTTCGGAATGAGTAATCAATATGCAATTTTCAGGATAGGAATCGGTAGTAAAATCACGATGTAGGGACCCTAACAGATCGTTTATGCGGTCATATACGTCACTTCCGGCTTCTCCTCCTGGGAAGCGATAATAGAATATTCCATATTCCCGTCTTTGTAATTTTAGTTGCTGTAATTCTTGTTCTGTACGCAGATACCCCCACTCTTGCTCCCTGAGTCGTGGTTCTTCGGAATAGTGAAATTGTTCTCGAGGAAATGCTTTCACGATTGCTTCAAAGGTGGAGCGTGTTCTCCAGAAAGGTGAAACATAAAAATAGAGTGTTTCTTCTTTTACTATTCTTTTTAGTTTTTTTCCGGCTTCTAATGCTTGTTCATAGCCTTTCGGGGTTAACTCGATTGTATAATCAGGTATTGTGGCGAATTTATTTTCGTCAATGTTTGCATCACATTCGCCGTGGCGGACAAGGATAATTCGTTTGGGTTTCATCAGATGATTTCTTTTTATTTTATACAATTTCTATAGTGCGGGACGTTTGGCGATGTGCCGGTTGATATATGATTTTTGTATAACAATTGACGCAAATCGGATAGTATATGACTGTATCGGAGCGTTTATCCAATATTTTTTTTATTTTCTCTTGCACTTGTAATAGTTGGATATCGGTAAACATACATTCGAATACACTGAAATTGACTCTTATTCCATATTTTTCCAGAATTTTAGAGACGCGTGCTCTTTTCCGGTCTTCTTTAATATCGTATGCTACGACACAGAATGTCTTTTTTGCTCTTGCCATTTGGTGTTGCGTATTTGGAGGTAAATATAATGAAAATGCGGGATATGTGGTATTGGAAAAGAAAAATTTTGAGGTTAAAATGGGGTAATATTATTAGAGTGAATTAAAGGTGTATGGATGTATCATTGTTTCTGAATTCGGGATAATGAGATATAAATGATTTTAGAGAGTTGCTTGTCTTAATATTCTACTGGAAGTAACTCAAATACGGGATCTGGGTTGTGACATGGCGTAACGGAGAAAAGTCTTAATCCTTATTCTACTGGAAGTAACTCAAATCAAATACTGCAACAATAAGAAATACGCAGAGCTTTTAAGTCTTAATCCTTATTCTACTGGAAGTAACTCAAATAAAAAAGACATTGCAACATGGGCACTAGTTCAGTCGTCTTAATCCTTATTCTACTGGAAGTAACTCAAATTACATTTCGAACGGCACATGCAAATCATTGAGCAGTTGTGCCGCGTCTTAATCCTTATTCTACTGGAAGTAACTCAAATTTCCGGAAAGCGCTGTGAGATGTATCTCGGTAAAGTCTTAATCCTTATTCTACTGGAAGTAACTCAAATGTAAGTTTATGCATGACACGGCCAAAGAAGATATGTTGTCTTAATCCTTATTCTACTGGAAGTAACTCAAATCTTGCAGGTTCTCGCCCTGTTAGGTATGGACGCGTCTTAATCCTTATTCTACTGGAAGTAACTCAAATATTGTTGATCATTTGAGTGAGGAATTGTCTGCATGTCTTAATCCTTATTCTACTGGAAGTAACTCAAATGCTTTAATTGGTGCATTTGTCGGCGTTTGCTGCAATGTATGTCTTAATCCTTATTCTACTGGAAGTAACTCAAATAATGTATTGCTTCTCACCTGACGGAAGACACTCATTCGTCTTAATCCTTATTCTACTGGAAGTAACTCAAATCTGCTCAAAATTACAAAGGGTTTTTAACGAAAAAAAGTCTTAATCCTTATTCTACTGGAAGTAACTCAAATGTGTAAAAGCCGCCTACAAATTTGATATCTGTAAGATGTCTTAATCCTTATTCTACTGGAAGTAACTCAAATTTAAAGCGATCAAAGCAAGTGAAAAATTAGCTAAAAAGGTCTTAATCCTTATTCTACTGGAAGTAACTCAAATAAAATTGCACGTTGGAAATGGTTAGGGCAATGCCGTCTTAATCCTTATTCTACTGGAAGTAACTCAAATTTCTTCTCATTCAGATGGAGAAGTGATTATGGAGAAAGTCTTAATCCTTATTCTACTGGAAGTAACTCAAATCAATCTGATACCGCCTTCATAGTAGCTGGTACCGTCTTAATCCTTATTCTACTGGAAGTAACTCAAATTCGAAGTGATTGCACCCTCTCCGTATTTTCAAAGTGTCTTAATCCTTATTCTACTGGAAGTAACTCAAATTTTAGTATGGATGGTTGTTTGTGCAGGTATTGGCGTATGTCTTAATCCTTATTCTACTGGAAGTAACTCAAATGTGTCATGAAAGACAATGCCAAACTTGCTATATTTGGTCTTAATCCTTATTCTACTGGAAGTAACTCAAATTTTTACAGACAAAGAAACAGTCGAAACTGTATCTGAATGTCTTAATCCTTATTCTACTGGAAGTAACTCAAATAGTTATCTCCACGATACTATTAATAGTAGTAATGTCTTAATCCTTATTCTACTGGAAGTAACTCAAATTTCACCAAATTCCGCTGACAAAAATGAACCGCGTTTGTCTTAATCCTTATTCTACTGGAAGTAACTCAAATCAATCACGACTTCTCTGGTCAAACTGACGGAGAAAGTGTCTTAATCCTTATTCTACTGGAAGTAACTCAAATATTGCAGATTCTGACAGATATTCGAATCAACGAGTCTTAATCCTTATTCTACTGGAAGTAACTCAAATAAAAATTAACTGCGAATGGTCTGCAGATTCTGCAACGTCTTAATCCTTATTCTACTGGAAGTAACTCAAATGAGAAGAGGAAAATAAGATATTAAGGGAAGCACAAATGTCTTAATCCTTATTCTACTGGAAGTAACTCAAATTTTGGTGTTAATACTCAAGTGGATGCCAAAAGCGTCTTAATCCTTATTCTACTGGAAGTAACTCAAATATACAATCAAGGGGCTTAAGAAAAGCTTCGATTGTTCTGTCTTAATCCTTATTCTACTGGAAGTAACTCAAATACCATGCTGGTAAAGCGAGATGTGGACACAGATAGTCTTAATCCTTATTCTACTGGAAGTAACTCAAATATGAATTATGGGGCGGTGATAATTACTCGGATTTGCAAGTCTTAATCCTTATTCTACTGGAAGTAACTCAAATTTTACATGACACGCCCCCTAACTTTTTCCGTTGAAGTCTTAATCCTTATTCTACTGGAAGTAACTCAAATAGCGTAAACTTGGGTTCCGTTGAAAGCACCAGCGTCTTAATCCTTATTCTACTGGAAGTAACTCAAATGATATTATCAGAACTTTTTTGGATATAATGAGCCGGTCTTAATCCTTATTCTACTGGAAGTAACTCAAATCAGAGTTGGAAAGAAATTATAGGAAACATTCTTGGCTTGTCTTAATCCTTATTCTACTGGAAGTAACTCAAATACTCTGATTATCAATAATTTATTTTTTACTCTTTGTTTTGTATATTTCTCATAAAGTATTGTTATTTAATACAATACGCTATATTCCAATAACTTTTTCGCAAATGTATGTATTATTTTTAAGAAAATCAATAATTTGTTTGGCTAATATAGGCTTATCTGCTTAAAAATAAGATATTTACATTGAATATCTATTTTCGCAAATGATTTTGATTTTCTTTAAAAAAAATCATTTTCGAAAAACAGCATAGAGGTATTATACAATATATTATTGATTATAAATGCAATACGTCAAAGATCACTTGTATAGTAATGATTCATTTTCGCAAATGATTTACTTTGTTGCTAACATGTATTTTGTTGCGAATGTGATTTAAGTAATACAATTTATCTAAAAAATATAATATCAAATAAATCAGATAATTATCTTTTTATCGTTTTTCGCAAGAGTTTGGCCTTTTTTCATGTTTTGTTCACTTCATCTCACCACTTGGCTACATAGGGTTTGAATTCATTATTCTCTCCGGCTATATAATGAGCAATATCTTGAGACTGTTTCAATATGATTTGCGAAAAAGTAATTTCTTCGCCGCGAAATTTTTCATATCGGTTAAGTCTTTCTAAAATATGACGTATCAATGTACGCTTAGTGGATTCGTTTAATAATCCGTCATGCATCTTTAGTGGAATTTTCTTCTGAATCATACTGATTACAATACGGTCTACTACCTGTGAACGGAATAACTCTACAATGTCGAAAACCAATGTTGGTTTTCCATCTTGATGAGCATGTAAAATGCCGATGGATGGATTCAGTTTAGCAGCAAGAATATTTTTCCACACACGAGCATACAATATGGCATATCCATAATTCAACAATGAATTCATTAAATCAGTAGCTCCTTGATGTTCACGAGAGATAAAATTGATACCATCGTCAGCTATCAAAACACGTATATATGCCCAATAAGCTATTGCCCCTTGAGATTCTATACCCATTAATCCACTGGCATACTTTCCATCAGTTATCGGATAACTTTTTGCTTTTTCTATTTGTTGCTCAAGTTTGAGTACCGCTTCAATATATTTTTCTGATAACTCTCCACCTAATATATCTTTATGATACTTATGATAATATTTGATGAGATTCAGTTGATTCTTTAATTTCCCGACAATAATTTGAGAAGCTAATTTTACTTTTCGTTCCAATGGAAGACTGACCTGTTTACTCCAAAGAGTTTCATCTAAAAAGACAGGATTCAGTACAGTGGCATATTGCTTTCCTTTACTATCAAAAAAATCAATAGGAATTTTATGATTCATACAGAACATCATAGCATTACTGGAAAAACTAACACCCTTACCTATCACTGTGATGTGACGTAATGCCGGAGAAGGTTTATTAATAATTTTACCTTGTAATTTTACCGTAATCCCTTTGTAAGACGCACCAATATAACTTCCGGGAGTACTTACTACTAATTCTGCCCCTGCATTTTCCAGCTTTTGATATTCACGTTTCTTTTGAGTAATTAGTTTGGCATTGTTTCCGGGATTTTTCTTATCGGATGTAGTAGCAGAACGAGAAGCATGCACAACGTATGTACTGCAAAGTTGCTGTATTAGTTGTTGTTTATTCAGGTTACTACTTTCTGCAAAAAAGTCTACTTTCTGAAGATTAACAGCTAAGTCTTTCTTACTGATTATGTTGTTACAATTCTTTCGGATAAGCGTATTTAGGCGGTTCATCAAAGTACAGTCCAACTCTTTTAAAATTTCTTGAGGAAGAATTTTTGCATAATAATTTCTTATTCCCCGTAATGTCTCCAAGCTCTTAGAGGAAAGGGATGCTTTGACAAAACAGATAGAGTTGATTCGTTCTTGTAAGATTTTCATCTTTTGTGCAGTAACTGCAGCATGGCTATCAGAAACGATAATTCCTAAAAATTCAACTCCATCGTGGAAATTGCAAACAAGAGGTTTGTTCAGTTGTAAATAGAAAGTATCGGCTAACTCCTCTTTTATTAATTCTACGGCTTCCTTTGTCTGTTTCTCAGATGGACTCGCAATTAGAAAATCATCGGCATAGCGAATATACATCGGTGCTTTACTAATAGCAAACTGATCAAAAGGATGCAAATAAAAGTTGGCCAATAGCGGAGAGAGAATAGCGCCTTGAGGTATACCTTTCGTAGTTCTCTCCCATTTTAGTTGTGGATTTACTATACCGGTCTGTACGCACAATTTGATAAGCCGTAAAGTCTCGTCGTCTTTGAGCCAGTTGCCTAAGCGGGTAAATAACCTTTCTTGGTTGATGTTATCAAAATAATTATCAATATCCAACTTTGCTATATATCCGTTTTTTAGCTTCTTTAGTTCTTGAATTGTCCTTCGGATAGCTCTTTCCGCGCCTTTTCCTGGCCTATACCCATAGCTGATGTTTAAGAATGTTTTATCCATCTGAGGTTCAATTGCTGTTTTGATAGCTTGTTGCACTATCTTGTCTTTAATACAAAGCAATCCTAATTTTCGTTTTTCTGTTTCGTTTTTGGCTATTTCCACTCGTAGATAAGGTTCGGGATTCCATGTACCGGTAACAAGCTCGTGATGTAATTCTGTTAAATTATCCGTTAATTTCTTTTCGAAGTGGGCAACGGTAAATCCATCTACTCCCCCTGCTGAGTTTTTGGCTCGCACGGCTCTCCATGCATTTTGCAATGCATGGAGAGTAGTAAAGGATTGGAATAGACTTTTCATAACTAACTGTTTTCTTGAGAAATATGACGACTTTACTTTGTTAATAGTTGCCCATATCCCACATTTGTTTTTGCTCCTATCCCACTATCTTGCAATATCTTAAGAAATAATGCCAATTTTTCTGCATTTGTTATTATGGAATTGACTAAGCGAAAACGTAACTCCATAGTACATCCCGATGCTATTTTTATAAAACTAATAGGTACAGGATCTCTTAGGGGATTCTTATGGGGAGTGATATAATCACTGGCCAATATATGGCCTGTCGAATCTGGAGAAATAATAACAGCGTCAAAAAAGATATCTCTCTTATAAATAGATTTGTTTTTATATGCAATTGTTCCTTTTATCGGATCATCATTTTCGGGATCACGCTCTTGCCCATCAAAAATATCTTTTATCAGATCCTTAACTTCTATTGTTTTATCTTCTACTATTTCGTCTAATAATGATTGTATATAGTCCGGATCATTGACAAAGGCAGAACGTAGAACCCCCTTTATTGAGGAGCCGTAGATAATAGGCATTCCATATGTGTAGTCTAAATGTATACCCAATTTAAATTCTCCTTCATGTGTAATGCCTGAACCCGTTATCAGACCGGGATATTGCACCTGTATCGGTACTTGGACATTTGTGCGTTTACATTCGGGAATGATAGCCAAAGTAGCTCCCAGCAGTTCTTCATTTTTGGCAGCTATTTGTGCTTGATTATTCTCTATAACTTCTCGATTGTTGGAAAAGAGATATGAGAAATTTACTTGGCTATAATAGTCCCTATAGAATAATTTATATAGGTTTTTATTCATTGTGATACTAAATTATAGGTTCTGACAACTTGTTTTAAAGCGACCGCACAATTCACAATTTCACGCTGCAGTATCTTTAAGGTATCTCGGTTGGCATTAATTGCAAAGCGTAATAAACTTTCCGCGTTGTGAATTGTCGGATATGTACTTTTTAATAATGCGTCGTTATGAATCATACGGGCAATCACTTCAAGAATGGGTCTGCGGTCTACTGCTCTGGTTTCATTGTTACTTCCTTTATAATATATTGCCAATGTCGGACATATCCCATTCATTGCAATTGATACGCCTAATGCTGATATCTGGCCATTGTACGAATCGCTAATATTTCCGGTAGCACGGTCCAGTAAAGTCGCTTCACCACTCTGCAACACTTGATCTGCTATTTTCATTAATTCATTATTTCTTTTTGTACTCATAGCTGTTCTTCTTTAGAGTTGTATAAATTCACAATAACCATAACCAATAGTAGCGTTTGCGCCTATCTGTATTACTTTTCCATTTAGCACTTTGGCGAGAGTGTCTTCACTTGATAAAAGCAAAGTACCCAAAACGGTTTCGCGTGGTAACACTTGTTCATACCAGAGATTTTTGCTTTCACCATTTTCAAGGCAATTGCGGGCAATGATAGGAAGTTCGTCATCTTCGCAAAAATCTTTGAATTGTTCACTGGAATAAATGATTGGGGTTCGTCCACAAATCGTCTGTATTTTATTAATAAGTGTGGCTTTATTGATAGGAAGTTGGAAAATTGATAATCTTTCTACAAAACGGTCTAATACGGCATCACAAGTGGCGAGTTCATATAATGTATGGTCATTGGGACGCGGAAGAGCCAGAATGTTAGCATCAAAAAAGACAGTATTTCCCTTTTGTGTTTTACTTTTGTCATTCTTGTCAACCCCAAAAATGGAAATACGCTGTTGGGGAGTGATAGAAGTGGTGCAAACCATAGTGGTGTATTCATTTATGGCTCCTTTTAGCGAACTGGAGTTAATACATGGTAGATTGGTAACAATATCACGTTGAATTGCTTTATCTATAAGTCCATAATTTGAAATATTTTCATTTCCTACATGAAGATTGGCTTTTGCTATAATAAGCCATGCATTTTTGTATTCCATAATTTTATTATTAAAAGTTTTATTATCGTTTAATTATTTGGTAATGATTGTACCCTATTTGTTTAAAACAGGGTTTCTCTAACGTCTCTTTTAAAGAAAGTAGTTGTTCGGAAGTACAGAAAAATACACTTCCTTTCTGATATAGATAGTATTTGTTACTCCTGAGATTTTTTGGAGACAATATGGTATAGTCTGTTGTCTCTACAGTTGTCTGTATAAAACGGAATGGCACTATATTAGTTATGGCATATTGAATTTTTTCTACCTCTTGGCGTTTCAAGTAACTATCGGATAATAGAACAACTTTATATTCAGAAGCAAATTCCTTTTTATTATTATACGATTCTGGATAAAAAATACTTTGCTCTTCTGTGGCTTTACGTGCTTCAAATATGAATTGTGAACTATCTCCTCCAATATTCACAATGGAATGTTGGTATGGAGGCGCTGTCAAATTAATACTGTCGTCTACCTCTACTTCAAAAGCAAATCGGAACTTTCTTTTCTGTTTATAATTGCCAAGACGATAACAAATTTGCTTATAATATGAACTGTCATCTTTTTCTGTTTTTCCATTATATTTTTTGTCAATACCAATTCGGGCATCCTCAATAAATATTTCAGATGCTTTTATACACGTATTGTTTCCAATATATAAATCTTCTTTCCATTCTTTAGGATCATATCCTGTAAGGATGGGGGCATCTCCTTGTTTTCCATTAAAAGAAACTTTAATGGCAGGAG
>ENA-OROE01001822-OROE01001822.1-human-gut-metagenome-genome-assembly--contig:-NODE-1822-length-12030-cov-2.652025_pt1 | contig 12030 bp, 10 predicted proteins | sample MGYA00242126_ERZ509044 | MGnify/ENA primary metagenome ERZ509044 (study PRJEB26280, sample SAMEA2338716) | human gut metagenome | biome: human gut; feature: human-associated habitat; material: faeces... | reverse complement strand
GCTGCGGACTGTACCCGCTGTGCTGCGGATCGGCATAATGAGCCCACAGTTGGAATATCCGCTCCCGGTCGGGGAAACAACGGTCGGACGTGAGGTTGTAATTGGCATACGAAAAGACCAGCAGGCCGACGGCCAGCCCCAGCGAAAGCGACACCACGCGGGCAACGGTACCGCCTCGCAATTTGCGCAGGTAACGTAATGCGAAGAGAAAATTTTTCATACCGGGTATCTTTTTTAGTTTTTAATCGAGTCGACCGGGTTGGAATCGGCCGCACGGCTGCTCTGCCAGAAGACGGCGACGAACGCCACCGCGGCGGCAAAAGCCCCGGGAATCAGAAAAATAAGGGGCGAGAGCGAAATCCGGACGCTGTAATCCTGCAACCAGCGTTCGAGCAGGTACCACGCCACGGGCACGGCGAGGACGAACGCCGCACCGACCAGCCGCATGAAGTTTCCCACCAGGCGCACGAGCACCTCTCCGCGCGTCGAGCCGAAGACCTTGCGCACGGCGACCTCCTGCTCCTTCTGCTGGATGTAGTAAGTCGACATGGCCACCAGACCGAGCGCCGAGATCAGGATCGCCACGAGCGTGAAGATGCCGACGATGTGCAGGATCCGCCGCTGCTCGGCATAGTCGGCTTCGATTTCCTGCTCGATATACTCCGCCCCGGTAAAGACCGCACCGTCGGAAATACGTTCGAATACCGATTTGACCGTATTGTAGGCCGCGGTTTTGTCCCCGCGGATTTTGACCAGGATATTCCACGGGTACATATCCGCAATGTCGTCCGTCTGCCACAGCATCGCCGATTGGGGCTTGTCGAGCGCCGACCCGATCTGGAAATCGCGGTAGATACCTGCGATTTGGTAGGGATAAGAGTAATCCATGCCTACCTTGAATTCTTCGGCGTCCTCCGCAATACCCAGTTCCCGCAGGGCGTGCTGGTTGATGAAGACCATATTGTCGTCGTTCATACGGGCGAGGTGGTTGTCGCGCAGCCGCTCCAGCCCCAGTATCCGGAAATAGGTCGAATCGCCGATGAATATCTGGAACCCGATCATCCGGTCGGGGCCATACTGCATCGTATTGTTGTTGCCCCGGTCGTGGGGCGTGCCGCAACCCAGGGCGACGGCCTCGACGCAGGGTTCGCGCAGCAACTCTTCGCGGAACTGTGCGATCTGAGGTTTTCCGGTAAAGATCTCGGTCGAGACATCGAGTATGTCGGCCGTATTATATCCCATCGGCGCAGAAATCAGGTGGCGGATCTGCAGGCCGATGGTCAGCGAGGTGGCGATCAGGACAATGGTAATGACGTTCTGGATCGTGATAAGCACCTTGCTGTAAAACATCTTGGTGCGGTGGCGGAACGATCCCCGGACGATGTCCACGGGTTTGTAGCGCGACACCATCATCGCCGGGATAAAGCCCGCAACGACGCCCAGCACCACGATAAACGCGGCATAGCAAGCCACGACGGCAGGCGTCATATCCTGCCAGACGCCGATTTTCGACCCCAGCAGCCGCGAAGCGCCGGGCTCCACCGCGGCTGCCAGGAAAAGCGCGATGACGAACGCCACAACACACAGGAATGTCGATTCGAGGATCAGTTTGAGGATGATTTCGCCGCGCGAGGCGCCCAGCAGCCGGCGGGCGGCCATCTCCTTGGCGCGAAACCCGGTCTGGGCAACCGTCAGGTTGATATAATTCATCACGGCGAAGAGCAGGATGACGGCGCCCACACCGAAAAGGATCATCACGAAGGGCCAACTGCCGTAGTTGAACCCCCCATCATTATTCTGGGATAAAAAATAGACATCGCGCAAAGGCGTAAGGGTCACATGCTGATAGACATTGCCCTTGTAGATCCAGTATATCTCTTTGAAATAATCAAGCATATCGGGTATCTTGGCCGTCAGGTCGGCACCGGGACGCGCCAGGATGAAAGTCGTCACGGCACCGGAATTACTCATACGCTCGTCATTGGCCGAATTGATATCGCAGAGGCGCTCGGCCCGCATGATGATGTCCATATTGGGAATCACCGAGCGGTCGATATCCCGCACCACGCCGCTCACAACGTACGACTTCTCCTCGTCGGGGAAGCGGATCACCTGCCCCATCGGGTTGAACGTGCCGAAAACCTTGCGGGCGAACGACTCGGAAAGCACCACGTTGTCGCGCGAGGCGAGGGCTTGCTCCCGGTCGCCCTCCAGCAGTTCGAAATCGAATATCCGGAAAAAAGTCGTATCGGCGAAGAGGATCGTCGCCGAATATTTCCCCTGTCCGGCCTCGACGGGCTGCATGGCATCGGTGGACTGTCCCGACACTGCGACGGCGCAGGTCGATTCGATCTCGGGATAACGGTCGCGCAGGTATTTCTGCAGGTAATAACCGCTCGTAATGCGCTCCTCGTTGCCGATGACATAAATGCGGTCGGCCTTGGCGTGGTAGTCGTCGCACGTAAGTTGCCGAAGGGTGTAGTCGGCGATCAGGATCACGAACATCAGCGAGACGGACAACCCGAAGATATTGATGGCCGCATAGAGCTTGTTGCGCCCCAGGAAGTTGAAAAACGAGCGGAAATTGAGTTGACGGAACATATTATTCGGTTTTGACGGGTGCGGAGAAATTTCAGCGGAAAATTATTTATTGAGGATCAGCACGTCGTTCGAGCCGTAATTCTCATAGCCCGAAACGATGACCCGCTCGCCCGGCTCCAGCCCGTCGAGCACCTCGTAATACTGCGGGTTCTGGCGGCCGATGCGGACCGGACGCTTGAAGGCTCGGTCGCCTTCGGGCGAAAGGACGTAAACCCACGCGCCGCCCGTGGTCTGGTAGAACGACCCGCGGGGAATGATGACCGCCTCGGAGGGCTGCCCCAGCTCGAGGTGCAGGTAGTAGGTCTGGCCGCTGCGGATGTTGTCCGGATGGGGTCCCCGGAAGGTGAAGTCGGCGCGGAAACGGCCGTCGCGCACCTCGGGATAGACCTTCCTGAGGCGCATCGTGAAGTTCGTATCCTGCCGTTCGAACGAGGCGTCGAGACCCGCACGCACGCGGTCGATGTAGCTCTCGTCGATCTGCGCCTCGACCTTGTAGTCCGACAGGTCGTTCACCTGTCCGATCTTCTGGCCCGAAGTGACGGACTGTCCGAGCACGACGTCCAGCAGCCCCACCTCGCCGTCGATGGGCGACTTGACGTTCAGGTTGCCGATGCGCTCGCGGATGAGCTGCATGTTGCGTTTCATGTTGTCGAGGTTCTCCTCCATCTGCTCGATCTGCACCGAACGGTAGAGCGAATCCTGCACCTGCCGCTCGATGTTCAGCTCGCGTTTCTTTTCGGCCAGTTCGTAGTCCTCCTTCGACTGCAACCACTCCTCGCGGGCGATCAGGGCGTTCCTGTAAAGCTCCTCGTTCTGCTGCCAGGCCCGCTTCTTGCGCGACACGTCGAGATCCAGCTGCGCCTTGTCCTGCCGCAGCGAGAGTTTCTCCTGCTCCATCGAGATCAGCGTATTGCGCAGGATGTTCTGCTTTTCGGCCAGCTCGGCCTCGCTGTTCAGGATTTCGAGCGTGAGCGACGTGTTGCTCAGCACGACCAGCACATCGCCCTTTTTGACGGAGGTACCCTCCTCGACCACAAGCCGCTCGACGATGCCCGCTTCGAGGGGACTGAGCTGCACGGTGGTGATGGGCTGCACCTGCCCCGTGACGCGGATGTAGTCGTTGAATTCACCGCTCACGACCTGCCCGACGGAAATCGTACGGGCATCGACGCGCAGCGTCGAGGAGTTGTCGCGCAACAGGAGCCACAACACGAAGACCAGGAACAGCGCCCCGGCCAGATAGGGGATGCCTTTTTTGGTAAACAGGGCGCGGATGCCCTTTTTCTTTTCGATACGGATGTCCATGTTATTTTCTGTTTTTCGTTAGCGGATCAGGGGCGCACCGTTGTAATACTCGACCAGGCGCGTTTTGATAATGTATTGCAACCGGGCACGCAACCGTTCGGAGCGGGCCTGCAACAGGTTGTTGGCGGCGGTCTGAAGGTCGAGCGCCGAAACCATGCCCCGGTCGTACTTGCCGGCGACGGCGTTGTAGGCCAGCTCGGAGGCCGCGCTTTTTTTGCTGGCCTGCACGAACTCCTTGCCGTAGCCGAGCATCTGCTGGTAGTTCTGGGCGATTTCGCTTTGCAGGGCACGCAACGTCTGATCGCGCTGCTGCTCGGCGATCCGCCAGTTGTTGCGGGCGCGGTTCGTCCTCGTGCGGCGCGAAAGCCCCCCGAAAATGGGGATGTTGAGCTGGGCGGAAAAATAGTAACCGCGGTTATCACGGAACTGGTTCTTAAACGGCTCGTACAACGAATGGTCGTCGAGGCTCATGAAGAAGTTGGTCGAGTAACCACCGCCTACCGAAACAGACGGGTAGTATTTTCCCTTTGCGACGGAGTATTTGAGTCGCATCTGCTGCACGTTGTAGGCTGCCTGCTGCGCTTTGGGGTGCTTTTCGAGGGCGTAGGCCAGTACCTCTCCGTAGGCGGCCGCGCCGGTAGGGGTGCCGACGGCGATCTCGGCGACGATCTCCGGACAGCTGCCCGAAGGATAGTTCATCGCTTCGCAGAGCGAGATTTTGGCCAGCGCGAGATTGTTCTCCTGCTGCGTGAGCAGAAAATCGTCCGAGGCGCATTGCGATTCGATCTCCGCCACGTCGGCGGCGCTTTTCAACCCCAGTTCGTAGAGTTTGCGGCTCTTGCGCAGATTGGCGGCGCTCGTCTGCCGCTGTTCGCGTGCCAGCCGGACGCTTTCGGTGTAGTACACCACGTCGAAGTAGGCCTGCATGGCGTTCAGCGCCGCTTCGTCGCGGGCCTGTTGCAGCTCCTCGATGCCCATGAGCCGCATGACACGTGCCGCCCGCACGGTGTTGATTCCCGACAATCCTGCGAAAACGGGAATCTGCCCCGACAGGCTGTACGAGTTGTCGAGATTGGCGACGGTGGTGTAGGTATTGGTTTCGGGGTCGACCGAACGGCCGAAACTGGTCGTGGCGCTGGCGGATGCGCTGATCGAGGGAACCAGTGCGGCGATCGATGCGATATGCTCCTGGCGGTAGTTGCGGTTCGCATAAACCTGCTGCCGGACGTTGGGATTGTGTTCGACGGCGTAGGCCATGCAGGCGTCGAGCGTCATTGCGGATACGGTGTCCGCGGCAGGACGGGGGAGTGTCGTCGTTCCGTCCGACGCGGGCGGTTCCATTCGTGCGACCGTATCGGCAGCCGGCGGCGTTTCGGATGCGGCAATCCGCTGTCGGGCGACGGAGGGTGTCAATAAAATAGACAGTATGACGATCGAAAACGATAGTTTCAGCATCTTTTTCTCGTATTCTTGGTTTGCTCACCGAAGCTGCCAATTCGATGCCAATCGTTTAAACTGCTTTGTAATCAAATGTTTGTCGTGATAAAGCGGTTGCGAAGGTGTAAAAATAATGGACAGGGATGTAAAAAAAGTAGACAGTCTTTGCCGGTTTTTCACCGAAAAGAGTTACTTTTACCGGAAAGACGGGCGGTTTCGTCGAGCCGGGTGCAATTCCGGAGCTATTCGGGCTTGTGCCGGGGCGGGAAAACGACCCGCTGTTCAAGTACACCAAGCCCGGTGAGTATGTGTATTATGTGCACAGCTTTTACGCCAAAAACTGTGCCGCCAACACGCTGGCTGCCAGTGAGTACAGCATCCCGGTAACGGGCGCTGTGAAAAACGGCCTGGTATATGGCACGCAGTTCCACCCCGAAAAATCCGGCGATACCGGCCTGCGCATGCTGCGGGCCTTTGCAGAATTGTGAGGTGCAGCCATGAAGTTATATCCTGCCATTGATCTGCGCGGCGGGCAGGCCGTGCGCCTGTACCAGGGCGATTACGACCAGATGACCGTTTACAATGCGGACCCTGCCGCCCAGGCACGGGAGTTTATTGCTGCCGGGGCCAAGTACCTGCATGTGGTGGACTTAGACGGCGCCAAGGATGACACCACCGCCAACATGACCACCATTGCCGCCATTGCTAAGCAGGGCGGGCTGTTTATCGAGGTCGGCGGCGGCATCCGTGACGAAGCCCGCATTGAACAGTATCTTTCCCTCGGCGTGGGACGCTGCATCCTGGGCACCATTGCCGTAAAGGATTTTGATTTTACCGCCTGCATGGCGCAGAAATACGGCCCCAAAATTGCCGTTGGCGTGGACATGCGCGATGGCCTTGTGGCTGTAAACGGCTGGAAAGAAGTCACCCCCGAACCGGGCGTTGCTTTCTGCCGCCGCTGTGCCGAAGCTGGCGTGCAGGCGATCATCGCCACCGATATTTCCCGCGACGGCACAATGCAGGGCACCAACATGGACCTGTACCGTGAGCTGCTGCAGATTTCCGGCCTGGAGATCACGGCATCCGGCGGCATTGCCCGCATGGAAGAGCTGGCGGAGCTGCAGGCCATGGGCTGCCACGCCGCAATTTTGGGCAAATCCATCTACACCGGCGCCATCGACCTCAAACAGGCTGTGGCACTGTATCAGGAATAAGGGGGCTGGGCGCATGATTACCAAACGCATTATCCCGTGCTTGGATGTAAAAGACGGCCGTGTGGTCAAGGGTGTCAACTTTGCCGGATTACAGGATATGGCCGACCCGGTCGAGATGGCCCGCTATTACAACGCGGCCGGGGCTGATGAGCTGGTGTTTTATGATATCACCGCCAGCGTGGAGGGCCGCACGATTTTTACCGATATTCTGCGCCGCGTTGCCAGCGAAATTTTTATCCCGCTGACGGTCGGCGGCGGCATCGGCAGCCTGGAAGATTTTGACCGGGTGCTGAAATGCGGTGCCGACAAAGTAAGTGTCAACTCCGGTGCCATCAAGAACCCGGCCATTATTTCCGCCGCTGCCCAGCGTTACGGCAATCAGTGCGTGGTGCTTTCGGCGGACATCAAGCGGGTGGATGGCAAGTTCAAGCTGTTCACCAAAGGCGGGCGCGAAAACACCGGCATTGACGCGCTGGACTGGCTGGAGCATGGCGTGAAAAACGGCGCGGGCGAGCTGGTTGTCAACTCGATTGACACGGACGGCGTAAAGAACGGCTTTGACCTGGAGCTGCTGGACGCCGTGGCCCAGCGCTGTGCTGTGCCCATCATCGCTTCCGGCGGTGCTGGCAAGATGGATGACTTCAAGGAGCTGTTCTTGAACCACCCCCGCGTGGACGCCGGGCTGGCAGCCTCCATCTTCCACACGAAGCAGGTGGACATCCGCGATTTGAAGCTTTACCTGCGTGAAAACGGCGTGGAGATGCGGGTATAACAGGCAAAAGCAGCCCATATAATTGGGGCTTGCCAAACAACGCAAAACACGCTAAACTATACTTATAATTTTTTACTGAGGATGGGGAAGCTTTTGGGAATCCGGCTGTGCGGTTCGCATGAATCTGCAGCCCGGCAGAGTGTACCCAGCCTTTCGCCGTTTTAGATAAGGAGTTCGCCATGGAAATCACCGAAAATTCCAAAACTCTGAAATTTGATGCCAACGGCCTGATTCCGGCCATTGTGCAGGACCACTACACCAAAGAGGTTCTGACCCTGGCTTATATGAACGCCGAAACCCTGGCTTTGACGATTGCCGAAGGCCGCACGGTGTTCTGGTCCCGCAGCCGCCAGGAGATCTGGCGCAAGGGCGAAACCAGCGGCAATGTGCAGCGCGTGGTTTCCATCACCGCAGACTGCGATAAGGACGCTTTGGTCGTGGATGTCATCAAGAGCGGCCCCGCCTGCCACACCGGCGCGGAAAGCTGCTTCTTTAACCCGGTCTATGTTTCCGATGAGCTGAAGCAGTTCACCTGGCAGGGGCTGTATGAGCTAATCGAAGGCCGTAAGACCAACCCCAAAGAGGGCAGCTACACCACCTACCTGTTTGACAAGGGTCTGGAAAAGATTCTGAAAAAGGTCGGCGAGGAATCCACCGAAGTGATCATTGCAGGCAGCAAGCGCGACAAAGAGGAAACCGTTTACGAGATCAGCGACCTTGCCTACCATGTGATGGTTTTGATGATTGAACTTGGCATTTCCGTAGAAGACATCACCAAAGAGCTGGAAAAGCGCCATGTTATTGACCATAAAGTGAAACAGGAGAGGATGCAGTAATGGCTAAGGAATATCTGCTCAGTTCGGTTCATGTTCACACCAAGCTGTGTGACGGCAAAAACACCCCGGAGGAGCTTGCCCTGAGCGCCTGGAAAGCCGGGCTGAAAACGCTGGGCTTCTCTGGCCACAGCCACACCCCGCACGACATTGAGTATTGCATGACCAATGCACGCACCCAGCTGTACCGCGCCCAGGTAGCCAAGCTGAAAGAGCGCTATGCCGGCAAGCTGGACATTTTGTGCGGCCTGGAATGGGATCTGTACAGCGATGACGACCCGGCTGCCTATGATTACTGGATCGGCAGCGCCCATTATGTCAAGGGCCCCAAGACCGGCAAATATTACGAGATTGACTGGCGCGAAGCGGACCTGGCTGCCTGCATCCAGGACGACTTTGACGGCGACGGCCTTGCTGTGGTGGAAACGTATTTTGCCAACGTAGCCGCAGTTGCCGCCAAAAAGCCCACCATCCTGGGTCATTTTGACCTGATCAAAAAGGTGAACGGCAGCGGCAAGTTTTTTGATGAATCCGACCCGCGCTACACCGCCGCTGCCCACAAGGCACTGGAAGCCGCTGCACAGGCTGGCTGCGTGCTGGAAGTGAATACCAGCTCGGTTTATCGCGGCTTCCGCGAGGATTACTTTCCCTCCCCGGCCATCCTGAAAGAATGGCTAACCATGGGCGGCAATGTGACCATTACCGCCGATGCCCACGAAGCCAAGGCCCTGACCTTTGGCTTTGAGGAAGCCGCCGCACAGCTGAAGGAACTGGGCTATACCCGTGTTCTGGTGCTGGGCAAGGACGGTTTTGCCCCCTGTGAGCTGTAAAACGCAAAACACACCGCATTTTGCCGGGTGCGCACTTGCCGCACCCGGCTTTTGCTGTTATAATGGGAAAAAGCGTTTTTTCGGGAAAGTCGGAAAGTCATATAAGACGTTAGATCCATTGAAATGTGCGGTATAATTATTGCCCATCCGGGGCGTCTGGGACGCCGCCCCTACAAGTAATTTGTGGATTCGTCACATATTTTCAATGTTCAATCCGGCCTAAGTTCCGGCGGGGTCAGTGACCCCGCCCTACATATAAATTTATCATTCATTCCAATTTCTAATTTCTCATTCCTAATTAACTCCTCCCTCCTAACCCCTAACTAACACGAAAGGTGTACACTAATTTATGAACTTCACTGAACTTTCTTCCTCCGTGCGGCCGGAGATCATCCGGGCAACACAGGCAATGGGATATACCGAGATGACCGAAATCCAGCAGAAGGCCATTCCCCTGATGCTGGCCGGGCATGATATGATTGCCAAGGCCCCCACCGGCACCGGCAAAACCGTTGCGTTCGGCATTCCCATTCTGTCCAAGGTCGATCCTGCCAGCCTCAAGCCGCAGGCCGTCATTTTAAGCCCCACGCGGGAGCTGGCACAGCAGATCGCCCAGGATCTGCAAAATCTGGCGCAGTTTCTGCCTGACATCAAAATCGTCTGCGTCTATGGCGGCGCGGGCATGGACAAGCAGCAGCGCCAGCTCAAAGCCGGCTGCCAGATCGTCGTTGCCACGCCGGGCCGCCTGATGGACCACTACCGCCACCACGCCATTGATGTCTCCGACGTCAAAACCGTCGTGCTGGACGAGGCCGACGAGATGCTGAACATGGGCTTTTACAAGGACGTCAAGTACATCATCGACCTGATGAAGCACCGCGAGAGCCTGTCGATGTTCTCGGCAACCATCAGCCGCGAGGTGCTGGACATCGGCTGGCTCTACCAGCACAACGCCGCCGAGGTCAGCGTCCAGCCCGTCGAGGATTCCAGCCCGAAAATTGCCCAGTACAAGCTGCTGACCACGGGCCGTGACAAGCTGGCCGACGCCGCGCAGATCATCATTGACGAGGGCTACAAGCGGGTCATGATCTTCTGCAACACCAAGTACAACACGGGGATGCTGGCCAACCAGCTTGCCCGGCTGAACTTCAACGTGGACTGCCTGCACGGCGACCTGTCCCAGGCTGAGCGCAACCGCATCATGACGCGGTTCAAGGCCGGGGAGATCGACGTGCTGGTCGCCACCGATGTGGCAGCGCGCGGTATTGATGTTTCCGATGTGGATGCCGTCATCAACTACGACGTGCCAGAGGAAAACGAGCACTACACCCACCGCATTGGCCGCACGGGCCGCGCCCGCAAGCAGGGCGCGAGCTACCTGTTCTACACGAAGGAGGAGCAAAAGCGCGTGGACCAGCTTCTGCGCCTGACCCGCAACACCGACGACTGCAAGAGCGTAAAATTTGACTTTAACCATGAGCATCTGAAAATCGAGGACACCGCCCCGGCAGATAAGTTCCAGATCAAGGCATATTTTTAAATCGGTAGAGCCGTAGGGGCCGGGCGTGCCCGGCCCGGAGGTTTACGCGGGATGCCCCTTTATGGGCCGATTTGCAGGCAGGGGTCTTGAGCCCTCCCAGACCGTCAAAAAATTGCATTCTTGCCTTTTTGCGTGTGTAGGGGCGACCATTGGTCGCCCGTCAACTTGCCGCAGCAACGCATTTTCTGGGAAAGCTTCTTGCAAGGCAAACGGGCACGGGCGAGCAATGCTCGCCCCTACAAGCGTTTTTCGGCAGCCCGCCCTCTACAGGCTGCCCCAAAAGTATTTGTGCAAAACAAAAAGCGACCACCTGTTTCTCAGATGGCCGCTTTTATTTTGCCTGTTACAGGCTTTCGATCATATTTGCCACGATCTCCGTCGCGGTCTTAACGTACTCGGTGATGCTGAACTGCTTGACAACGAGCACCTCATAGCCGCTCTCGTCGGCGTTGTCGCTCATGGCGCGCAGGATGACGCAGGGCACGCCGTTGCGGCCCGCGATCTGGCTGACCGCCGCGCCCTCCATTTCGACGCAGTCGGGGTGGCACTTTTCCTCAATCGCCTTTTTCGTCTCGGCGTCACCGACGAAGGTGTCGCCCGTGGCGATCTTGCCCGCGATGGCCTTCACGCCGCAGGCAGTGCAGGCGTCCAGCGCGGCCTGCACCAGCGCAGGATCGCCGTGGTACTCGGTCTGGAACGGTGCGCTCTGGGCAATCATGCTCAGTTCGGCGTCGTGGTAGACGACGGTCTCACCGACGCAGACGTCGCCGATGCCGATTTTGCTGGTCATATTGCCCGCAATGCCGCTGAAAATCAGCTTATCAATGCCGTATTTTGTGCACAGCACCTGCACGGTGGATGCGGCGTTGGCCTTGCCCATGCCTGCGCAGCAGACGACGACCTGTTTGCCCTGCAGCGTGCCGCAGTGATACTCGACCCCGGCGTAGTTCTCTTTGGTCACGTTCTCCAGCCGTGCGCACAGCTGGTCGACTTCGTCGGGCATAGCGCCCATAATGCCAATAATCACGGTCAAACCTCCGTTAAACGTTGAACAAAAATTCGATAACGTCACCGTCGTTCACGACGTACTCCTTGCCCTCGGTGCGCTGCAGGCCCTTGGCCTTGACGGCGGCATAGTTGAAGTCGGCGTCCTCCAGGTCTTTGTACGCGATGACCTGCGCACGGATGAAACCGCGCTCAAAGTCGCTGTGGATCTTGCCGGCAGCCTGCGGGGCCTTGGTGCCCTTCCTGATGGTCCAGGCGCGGCATTCCTTCTTGCCGTCGGTCAGGAAGCTGATGAGGCCCAGCAGCTCGTAGCTGGCCTTGATGAGCTTGTCCAGACCGGTGGACTCGATGCCCATTTCCTGCAGGAACGCAATTTTTTCCTCCTGCGTGGAACCGGCAATGTCCTCCTCGGTCTTGGCGCAGATGGGGATGGCCTGGGCGTTTTCCTCCTTGGCGCGGGCGGCGACGAGCGGGAAGTACGGGTTCTCGTCCA
>ENA-OROE01001812-OROE01001812.1-human-gut-metagenome-genome-assembly--contig:-NODE-1812-length-12129-cov-3.042985_pt1 | contig 12129 bp, 9 predicted proteins | sample MGYA00242126_ERZ509044 | MGnify/ENA primary metagenome ERZ509044 (study PRJEB26280, sample SAMEA2338716) | human gut metagenome | biome: human gut; feature: human-associated habitat; material: faeces... | reverse complement strand
CGCGCTGGAGGGCTTCATCTGCGCCTCCGCGGCGGAATTTGGGGTGGAGGTGGAGCTGTTCCAATCCAACTATGAGGGGGCCATTGTGGAGAAGATCCAGGAGGCTTACGGCAAAATGGACGGCATCGTCATTAATCCCGCCGCCTACACCCACACCAGCGTTGCCATTCTGGACGCGCTGAAAGCCGTTGCTCTGCCTGCTGTGGAGGTCCACCTCTCAAACGTCAGCGCCCGGGAACCCTTCCGCCAGATCTCCTATCCCGGCATGGCCTGTGAAAAGCGGTTTATCGGTCTCGGCTTCGAGGGATACCGCCGGGCCATCTGCCATCTGGCGAAACAGGAGAAAACCGCCTGCTGAGTTTGGTAGACCACCGCGGTCTACCAAATGTCTACCAGACGCATCCCCCGGAAGCCTTGCGGCGCAAGGCTTCCGGGGGCTTTTTCTTTGTGTCCGTTTTTGGGGCTGGTCTACCAGAGGTCTACCAAGGTGATTTTTGGGACGGAAAAGCGGCAGTTTTTTCGGATTTTCTCCTGTTTTTCGCACGTTTTCAGAGGTGCAAGGGGCGTTATGCTTTCCTATAATTAGTATTTCACCTATTTTGTGCCGGTTACAGCTTAATATAAGGAGAAAATAACAAATCCCCGCAGCTTGAAAAAATCAAGGAGGAATTCCAATGAGAAACCTGAAGCGTGCTCTCAGCCTGGGCCTCACCGCCACCATGATCTCTGGTCTGATGGTAATGGGCAGCAGCGCCGCGAGCTATGCCGATGTGACTTCCAAGCAGAACGAGGAAGCCATTGAGGTCCTGAAGACCGTCGGCATCATGGTCGGCGATGAGAACGGCAAGTTCAATCCCGATGCCAAGGTCACCCGTAACGAGATGGCCGTGGTAATGTGCAACCTGCTGGACTACACTGTGGCCAGCTACAAGGGCACCAGCCCCTTCACCGACGTGCCCGAGTGGGCTGAGCCCTATGTGGCCGCCTGCTACACCAACGGCATCACCAGCGGCTACGACGCCAAGACCTACGGCGGCAGCGACACTGTCACCACCGGTCAGGCTGCCCTGATGCTGCTGAAGGCCCTGGGCTACTTCCAGTACAGCGCCGACTTCGGCTCTGACTGGCTGGTGGAGACCACCAAGAACGGCAGCACCGCCGGTCTGTTCGACGGCGTTGCCACCGGCGCCAAGGAGGCCCTGACCCGCAACGACGTGGCTCAGATGGTCCTGAACGCCCTGGAGGCTGATCTGGTCAAGGCCGAGAAGAACGGCAGCGACGTGCAGGTGGGTGACATCGTCATCTCCGGCGGCAAGGCTACCTATGATTCCCGCACCGGCACCGACAGCAAGTACGCCAAGATCGACAACACCAAGGTGGACGGCAAGTACACCATCCAGCTGGGTGAGGATCTGTACGACGGCGACCTGGTCAAGGCCGACGGCGCGGACGACGACTTCGGCCGTCCTTCCGTGAAGTGGACCTATGAGAACAAGGAGATCGGCACCTACGCTGACGACGCTGACGCTGTTTACACCGCCACCGTCGAGAAGCAGGACCTGTACGATCTGGTGGGCAGCGACGTCTACAACGACCTGAAGAACGGCGACGCCGACTTCACCGTGGTCGTGGACGGCGTGGCTCAGAAGGTGAATCTGAGCGACTACATCGTCAAGAACAACGACGATGACGCCGGCAAGGATGTCATCAAGAAGGGCGCCACCACCGAGGTGTTCATCGACGATGACTCCAACGACGTGGTCATCGCTGTCATCAACTCCTATGTGGCTCAGGTTGACGGCGACTACGACAAGAACGACGAGGAGCTGGAGCTGGACATTCTGGACGAGGCCTTCGTGGACGTCAAGGATACCACTCTGTCCTCCGATGACTTTGATTACCTGGACAGCTACTCCGATGAGGACTATGTCCTGATCACTGTGGCCAACAAGGAGATCAAGACCATCGACCTGGCTGAGACCGTCGAGGGCAAGGTGACCGCTTACACTGAGAAGAAGAATGTCACCGTGGACGGCACCAAGTACGAGTACTCCAAGAACTACACTGACGCCGTGAAGGACGACAGCAATCTGTCCTACGACCTGAACGACGCCTACACCCTGGTTCTGGACGCCAACGGCTATGTGATCTACACCGACGGCACCGCTGGTCACAACGACTATGTCTATGTTGCCAAGATGGACTACGCTGGTGGCGCCAAGAAGAGCCTGGAGGGCGACGCCTACTTCATCGACGGCACCAACAAGGTCATCACCATCGATAACGATGACGATTTTGATGCTCGTGACTATGGCAACTGGTACTCTTACAACGAGAAGAGCAACGGCAAGTATGAGCTGGAGGCGATCACTGGCGAGAAGAACGAGACTTACACCGTGAGCGCTGATAACCAGAAGATCGTTGAGAATGGCAAGAGCTCCATCTATACTGGTAGCACTGCCGCCAAGGCCAACAACGACACCATCTTCGTGGTGAACGATGATGACGATGTGACCGCTTACACCGGCATCAAGAATGTCCCCGACATCACCTCCAAGACTGCTGATGTGACTGTGGCTGTGGTGAATGACGGTGCCTACGCCGACGTGGTCTACATCTACTCTGCTGATATGTCCATCTCCGGCGACAGCGGCGACCGTGTCTACCTCCTGGAGGAGAGCCCCAACGCCAGCGTTGACAAGGATGACAACAAGTACTATGAGTACGACGCCATCGTGAACGGCGAGATCACCACCGTCAAGGCTACCGATAAGAATCTGAAGATCGGCCTGTACCAGAACGTCTCCTATGACGAGAACGGCTACATGGACGACCAGGATAAGGTGAGCGGTACTGACGAGGATGACTTCAAGGCCTACACCGACATCCAGTCTATCTCCTACAAGGCCGGCGTGCTGAGCCTGGGCAGCAACGATGTGGTCCTGGCCGACAGCTACAAGATCTTCGTCAACGATGACGGCGACGGCAAGACCACCACTCCCAGCAGCCTGGCTAAGAACTTCGGCGTGGACGGCACCTACTCTGAGAACGTCTTCGTGTTCGAGGATGACAACGACGAGGCCGTTGAGGTCTATGTCTACAAGATCAAGGACGCCGACAAGAACGATGCCGATAAGGTTGACGCCAAGATCGACCATGTTCAGATGTGGGCTGACGGTGGCTTCAACATCGTCATGAACCAGAAGGCCGAGCAGGATACTAACTTCACCGTGGAGCTGCAGCAGCGCGTGGACGGCAAGTACGTCTCCGCTGGCACCAAGAAGGTGACCCTGCAGAAGGGTAACGCCACTGTGAGCGATGACGGCGATAAGTTCCTGCTGGATACCGGCAGCGTTTACAAGGTCGTTGTGAACGGCGTCGAGTCCAACGAGGTCAAGGGCAAGTAATTCCTGACGGTTTTACAGATCTCTTAAAATCCAATCAGTGCGGCCCCTCCCGTATGGGAGGGGCCCTCTGATTTTATTTCCAGGCCAAATAGTAGTAATTGGCCTCCTTCTGATTGCTGATGGTGTGCCTGCTATTGTTATAGTAGACCCGGAAGCCCTTGGATTCGATGGTCAAAATATAATCGGTCCCATAGCTGGTTTGCAGGCATACCGGCTTCCCCGGCAGGGCCAGGCCACCGTAGTAGTCATCGGTATACGGACGGGCGGAGTAGCCCTCCTCCCGCATCACCAGCAGGGCCTTGGGCTGGAAGCCCAGGGAGATCAGGCGGCTTTCTGCCCCGTCTCCGGTGTAGGTCCCGGTCACTAGGCAGGGCATGGATGCCAGCTTTTTACTGAGGGCCTCCAGCGCCGCCGTGGTGGCCTTTTTCGCCACCTCCGCGGCCAGAGCGTCCAGGGCCGTCTGGTCGGCTTTTTCCGCCTGCGCGGCGGCCAGATCCTTGAGAGCGCTGTCAATCTTGGCGTTGTCCTCGTTGAAATCGGTGCGGAGTACCTGATCGTCCGCCTGCCATTGATTGAGTGAAAAATGCTCCGTGTGATTGCTTGCCATAAAAAACACCTCCACCTATATTGAGCAGAGGTCAAAAGTGGTACATTATCATACATTTTATGGTAATTAAGCCCCGCCATGCCCTTTTCTCATGGAAAGGATGGCGGGGGTTGTGTTTTTGTGTGCTTCCTCCGGCGCAGAATGTTTTCCCATCATCCCGTAGGGGAGGGGCTTGCCCCTCCCGCCGGTTTTTGGAAGGCTTTCATTTTACGCGGAGGGTTTCGCCCTGCGGAGGTGAACCGGCGGGCGGGTCAGGAGACCCACCCCTACAAGGCAATTTCGGTCATGCGTGATATGGCGACCGCCGCAGCCTTGAAACCGCGCCTGTCCCTCTGGAACCAAACGGGGTCACGAAAACGCCGTAGGGGCGGGACACCGGCCCGCCCCTACGGCGTTTCAGGCAAAAGAAAGCAGAACAGGGGCGGCGCAGGGAAACAAAAAAGGACGAAGCCCCAGAACATCCCGGAGCTTCGTCCTTTTTATCCTTATTGCGCGCGTTTGCGCTCTTTTATCTCCTGCTCATACTCCCGCAGGGAGGCCAGCGCCTCCTTGGACATGGGGAGAATGACCAAAATGTTGAAAATGGTCATCAGGCCGATGCCCACATCGCCCAGATCCCACACAAAGGTGTAGGTGGCCAGGCCGCCGACGAAAAGCATGATCAGTGCCAGGATCTTATACCCCGTCTGAGAGACCCAGTTGTCCCCAAACAGGTACGCCACATTGGACCGGGCATAGAACAGGATCCCAATGAACGTGGAGAAGCTGAACAGCCAGAGGATCACCGCAATGAAGATCACGCCAAACTGACCCAGGTGATACTCCATAGACGCCTGGAGCAGGCCCATGCCCTCCAGCCCCTGGATGTCCGCGGCGGGGGTGACCAGCATAATGAAGGCGGTACAGCTGCAAATCACAATTGTGTCAATAAACACGCCCAGCGCCTGGAGCAGCCCGGCCTTGGCAGGATGACTCACATCCGCGGCGGCGGCGGCACAGGGGGCGGAGCCGGAGCCCGCCTCGTTGGAAAACAGGCCGCGCTTGACGCCCTGCATCAGCACTGCGCCAAACCCGCCCGCAACAACCTGGCGGATCCCAAAGGCCTCCTCAAAGATGCGCTGGAACACAGAGGGCAGCAACGCGGCGTTCTTGATGAGCAGGAAGATGGTAATCAGGAAGTAACAGCCGGCCATGATGGGGACCAGCACGTCCAGCACCTTGACGCTGGCGTTTTTCCGCAGCACAATGACAGCGGCCAGAGCCACCAACAGGACGGTGGAGTACAGAGGCGGGATGTTGAAGGCGTTCTGGAAGGAGCTGGAGACCGAGTTGCTGATGACCTGGCTGATGCCGCACCAGCAGATCAGGCCGGAGATGGCAAAGAGCACAGCAATCACGGAGTAGCGGCGGGGCTTGCCGCCCAGCTTCTGCTCAGCATACTGGTGGATATAGTAGGCCGGACCGCCCCGGTAGCCCCCATACAGGGGGTCTTTCTGCTTATAGAGTTGGGACAAGGTGGCCTCGATAAAGGCGGTGGAGGACCCCAGCAGTGCGGAGATCCACATCCAGAATACCGCTCCGGCTCCGCCGGCGGAGATGGCAGCCACCACGCCCACCAGGTTCCCCATTCCCACCCGGGTGGCCGTGGAGACCACCAGAGCCTGGACCCCGGAGATGGAGCCCAGATGGCTGTGGGACCGCTTTTCAACCGTCACACGGAGCATCTCCGGAAAGAGCCGCAGAGGCATGGCCCGGGTGCGGATGGTGAAATAGATCCCCGTTGGGATAAGCAGCAACACCAGCAGAGATACTCCCATGGAGTTCCCGCCGGGCAGAGGAATTGTGAAAAGATCCCCCCATAGAAAGTTGTATACGGCAGAGATAATCTGTATGATCAGTTCCATTGTGTGCTCCTTTTCGGCATAGTTTCAGCCGCAGCGATCACTTTGGGCGGCCATAGCAGACGCCCCGGGGCGGACCACAGGGCGTTTCGTCCCCTTTATTATACAGATAAAAAATAGGAACGCAATAGGGTCCGGGCAATCTTGTACACTTTTTTTGTTTAAAGTATTGAGGAGATCCGCCTCGACATGACGGCCGGCCCGCCGACATATACTGGGAACAATGAAATTGCAGGAGGACGATCTTTATGAGAGCATTTTTGATCCGCCGGAACTCCATATCCCTTGCGATCTGTGGGATCGCGGCTGTACTGATGTTCTATGTGGTCAACTATCCCGCCGCTGTGGACGCCTCGGCGTCCGCAAGGCAGCTGCCCATTTACTGCGTCCAGCGGGACCAGAAACTGGTATCCATCAGCTTCGACGCAGCATGGGGCAATGAGGACACCCAGGAGCTCATTGACATTCTGGACCGCTTCCAGGTCAAGGCCACCTTCTTTGTGGTGGGCGACTGGGTGGACAAATATCCAGAGTCGGTCAAGGCCCTCCACGACGCCGGGCATGAGGTGATGAACCACTCCAACACCCACGCCCACTACCCTCAGCTGTCCCCGCAGGCGGTGGTAGATGACCTGAACGCCTGCAACGACAAAATCGAGGCGGTCACCGGCGTGCGTCCTACCTTGGTTCGCCTGCCCTATGGCGACTACGATGACAACGCCATCCGCGCTGTGCGCTCCATCGGTATGGAGCCCATCCAGTGGGATGTGGACAGCCTGGACTGGAAAGAGCTCCCCGCCCAGGAGATCGCCCAGCGGGTCACCGGAAAGGTCCAGCCCGGCTCCATCGTTCTGTTCCACAACGCCGCCAAGCACACGCCGGAGGCCCTGCCATCCATCCTGACCGCGCTCATTCAGGAGGGCTACACCTTTGTGCCCATTTCCCAGATCATTCTGGACGGGGAATACACCATTGACCACACCGGGCGGCAGTGCCCGGCATGACAGAGCGCCCCTCCGGCCGTCTCCGCCGGAGGGGCGCTCAAAGCTGTGGAGACTGGGGCGCTCAAGATGTCAACAGACCTGAATATATCCCTTCAGGAAGTCCGTCCGTTCGCCCCGCTCCACCGCGGTGAGCAGATACTGAGCCAGAAGGATGCCAGTGCGGTACTGCTTCTGCACCTCTTTGACAGACATCCACACGTCGCTGCGGTAGTCCCGGTCCACCTGCTCCCGGATCAGAAAGGTCAGGAACGTGCCGCCCGCGGACCGCTCCCAGCACAGGTCCGGTCCAGAGGCGTCCGGAGGCATCACGATGCACCGGGTTTCCGTCCCGGACATATCCCGGGTATCGAAATACCGAACATAAAGCGTGGGATCTCCGCTGTACCGCAGAAGCTTTTCCCGTTCATGGAAGGCAAAGCGGGCGATTTTCTCGAAAGGGACCTCCTCCGACCGGTACGGCTCCTGTTGGAGGCGCAGGATCTCATGGGTGTTGGCCATCTGCCTCTGGATCTGTCCGCAGATCCGCTGACAGGTTTCCAGATGTGAACGCATATAGTCTTCCAGCTGGTTCAGGCCATCCTGATACTGCTCCAAATCGAAGCTGCGCATTTGCAGGATCCGTTTCACCGGAACCCCAGTGCTGCGCAGGAACACCACGTCCGCGATCTCCGCCAGCTCCCGGGGCCCGTAGGCGCGGTAGCGGTTTGCCTCCTTCCGGGGGGAGAGCAGCCCTTCCTGTTCCCAGAAACGGATCGTGGCCGCAGGCACATCTAACAGCTTTGATACCTCTCCGATGGAAAAAATATCCTCCATTTTGCACCTCTAAAGAACTTTTCCCCATTTTATCACATTTTCCCTTGACATTCAAGTTACTTGAAGGTGTATGATTAAAGCATCTGACCACGGGGCTGGGGACAGAGCCAGATTTGGCTGACGTCGACCGGCTCCGAATGTATGTTTGTTGTAAATTTGGAGAAATGAGGAGATGGCTATGGCAAACACCGAAAAAAAGAAATTTCAATTCAAAATGCCTCACACCTATGTGATCCTGGTTTCGATCATGGTGCTGATGCTGGTCCTGACCCACATCATCCCCGCAGGCCAGTACGACCGGGTGGAGGATCCGGTCTCCGGCAAGATGGTTGTCGTGGATGGCACCTACCATGAGATCGATGTAGAGGCCCCTGGTATCTTTGACCTTTTCCTGGCTCTGCAGCAGGGCTATGTAGAGTCGGCCAACATCATGTTCCTGATCATCTTTTCCTACGGTTTCGTCTATGTGCTGACCAAGAACGGAACGATGGACAAGGCATTGGGGACGATGGTTCGAAAAGTAGGAAAGCGGGTTCAGCTGCTCATTCCCATTACCATGCTGGTGCTGGGCATTCTGGGCTCCACCATGGGCATTTATGAGGAGGTCTACGGCCTGTTCCCAGTCTTCGTGGGAATCTTCATGGCTCTGGGTTATGACGCTATCGTGGGCGGCGCCACCATCTTCCTGGGTGTATCCCTGGGCTATGCTGCTGGTACTACCAACCCCTTTAATATTGCAGTGGCCCAGGATGTGGCAGGCGTAGAGCTTTATTCCGGCATGGGTCTGCGCTGGGCCATCTTCATCGCTTTTGAGATTCTGGCCATCACCTATCTTATGCGCTATGCCAGCAAGGTGAAGTCAGACCCCGCCCGCTCCCTGCTGCATGGGGTACCCATCGACAGTGTGGAGAGCAAGGGGCTTGATGACTTGGATGGAATTAAGATGACCACCCGTCAGAAGCTGTGCCTGCTTGAATTCTTCGGCGTAATCGCCTTCCTCACTTATTCCGTGCTGAACCTGGGCTGGTATGTGGATGAGATCGCCGCCCTGTTCCTGATGGCCATGGTGGTAGCAGGTATTATCAGCGGCTATTCCGCCACAGAGATCTGTAAGACCTTCATTGAGTCCACCAAGTCCATGGTATCTTCCATGCTGATAGTGGGCTTTACCCGCGGTATCACTGTACTGATGCAGCAGGGCTGCATTACTGACACCATTGTGTACAACCTGGTGAACCTGCTGGAGAACGCCAGCAAGTATGTGGCGGCTTACGGCATGCTGATCCTGCAGAACATCATCAAGTTCTTCATCAACGGCTCCACCAGTCAGGCCACCATCACCATGCCCATCATGGCGCCCACCGCGGAGCTGGTTGGACTGAGCAAGCAGATCGCGGTGCTGGCCTATCAGTTCGGCAACGGCTTCGCCGACTGCTTCTGGCCTACCTCCTGCGCGCTGTGCTGCGGCCTGATGGGCGGCGTGCCTCTGAACAAGTGGTACCGCTTCGTCACCCCGCTGTTCCTGATGATGCTGGTCCTGGAGTTCGTATTTATGACCATTGCCGTCTGGATCGGCTACTAAAAGAAGCTTTTGCCCCCATTCCGGGGTAAAATAAAACATACCGGCAATAAGGATATGGAAGGCTGACTTCTGTATCCTTATTGCCCTATCCACCGAAAGTAAGAAAGGGGATCTGAACATGATCGTAAAGCATGGTAATGTGCTGCTGTTTGAGGAGGGCGGCTTCGTCCTGCGGGACATCCGCGTGGAGAATGGGAAAATCAAGGAGATTGCTCCGGAGCTCCAGGCCGCCGAGGGCGAGGAGGTCTTTGACGCCTCCGGGAAATATGTCACCCCTGGCATGATCGACGCCCACAGCCACATCTGCATCAGCGAGGAGGGCATGGGCAGCATCGGGGATGACTGCTGTGACTACTCCGGCGCCCTGACCCCGGAGCTGGAGGTGCTGGACGGCATCTACCCCTTTGACCGGGCGGTGATTGACTCCGTCCGGGCCGGCGTCACCGCTGCCTGCGTCTGCCCTGGCAGCGACGGCGTGGTGGGCGGCGTCGCCTCCACCATCACCCTGAACGGCACGGTAGCCGACGAGATGCTACTGCGGCGCTACACTGCCATGAAGTGCAGCGTGGGCGAGAACCCCAAGACCGCCAAGCACGGCTTTGAGTCCCGCATGGGCGTGGCCTATCACCTGCGCAAGTGCCTGGAGGACGCCATCGAGTACCGCCACGACAAGGAGGAGGCGGAAAAGAGCGGCAGCTGGTTCAAGCGGGACATCGGCATGGAGAATATGCTGAAGGTCCTGAACAAGGAGATGCCTATCCACATGCACGCCCACCGCTCCGATGACATCTGCACTGCCATCCGCATCGCCCAGGAGTACGATGTGGACCTGGTGCTGGTCCACTGCACCGATGGGATCGCCATCGCTGATTACCTGGCCAAGTTCCCCTATCCGGTGATCGTGGGCCCCGGTATGACCCCCCGCTCCAAGCACGAGACCTGGAACAAGACCTATGAGACCGCCGGCGTGCTGAGCCGTGCCGGCCTGAAGGTGTGTATCACTGCTGACCATGATGTCACCCCCCTGTACTATCTGCCGGTCTACGCCGCACTGTCTGTGCGGGACGGCATGGATGAGCTGGAGGGGCTGAAGGCGGTCACCATCAATCCGGCCGAGGTGCTGGGCATCGACGACCGGAAGGGCAGCCTGACGGCGGGTAAGGACGCCGACATCGTGGTGTGGGATCAGCACCCCTTCGCCTATCAGGCCCATGTGGAGCAGGTATTCCTGTCCGGAAAGGCCATGTGCTGATTCACGCTAATATTCCGTTTTAGGGAGGGAACAACAGGTCATGCGCCGATGGAAAGAAAAGCTCTCCAAGATCAAAATGCCGCATACCTATGTGATCCTCACGATCATCCTGCTTGTAGTGGTCGCTCTGTGCTATCTGATCCCGGCTGGGGAGTACGTCCGTGAGCTGGATCCGGTCAGCGGGAAAACTGTGGTCATTCCCGATTCCTTCCACTTTACCGAGGGGAAGAAGCCGGGGCTGTTCGACATCTTTTTGTCCCTCCAGCGGGGGTATGTGGACGCGGCAGACATCCTGTTCCTGATCGTATTTGCCTATGGCTATGTCTATATCCTCACAAAAAATGGGACACTGAGCGGCGCGATCCATGTATTGATCCGAAAAATGAGGGGAAGGACCCATCTGCTGATCCCGGTGTTCATGCTGCTTTTCGGAGTGCTTGGATCTACCCTGGGGATCTTTGAGGAGACCTATGGATTGGTGTCCGTGTTTGTTGGGATGGGGCTGGCCCTGGGATATGACCCACTTGTTGGCGGGGCGGTGGTCTATGTCGGTGTGGCCACCGGCTTTGCCGCCGCCACCACCAACCCGTTCTCTGTGGGCATCGCCCAGAGCATTGCGGAGGTCCCCATCAACTCCGGTGTCCTCTACCGCCTGGTGGTCTTTCTGGTGTTCCAGGGGACCGCGATCTGGTATGTGATGCGCTATGCCAAAAAGGTCAAGGCCCATCCGGAGCAGTCCGTGATGTACGGTGTTCCGATGGAGTTTACTCCGCCCGATGTGAGCGAGTCAGACGGTGCCTTTACCCTGCGGCAGAAGCTGTGTCTGCTGCTGTTCCTGGCCACCATCGGGATGCTGCTGTTTGGCACCATTCAGCTTGGGTGGTATATCAATGAGATCGCGGCTATGTTCCTGATGATGGCGGTGGTCTCCGGCCTGGTGGGGGGCTACTCCGCCACTGAGATCTGCAATACCTTCATTGAGTCCACAAAATCTGTGGTGTCCTCCATTCTGGTGATCGGGTTCACCCGGGGGATCCTGCTGACCATGAAGGACGCGATGATCTCGGATACGGTGGTCTATGGCCTGTCCCAGCTGCTCAATTCCTCCAACAAGATGATCTCTGCGGTGGGGATGCTGTTTCTCCAAAATGTGATCAACTTCTTCATCACCGGATCCTCCAGTCAGGCCACCATCACCATGCCCATCATGACCCCGGTGGCGGATATTGTGGGTGTGAGCCGACAGACCGCTGTGCTGGCCTATTGCTTCGGCGACGGCTTCTCCGATATGTTCTGGCCCACCGCCTGTACACTGAACTGCGGCTTGATGGGGGTCCCCCTGGACAGATGGTACCGGTTCATGGCGCCCCTGTTTCTGATCATGGTGGCGTTACAGACCTTTTTCATCGCCCTGTCCGTGTTTGTCTATCCCTGAGCCCATTGGACTTTGATCCAGATACGAGAACCCCGCCGGCCCCATTCAGGACCGGCGGGGTTTTGCTTATTACACTAAGAGGATGGGAAAATCATGCCGCAGCTGGGGTGAGAAACGGGCCGGATGTG
>ENA-OROE01001811-OROE01001811.1-human-gut-metagenome-genome-assembly--contig:-NODE-1811-length-12134-cov-2.367415_pt1 | contig 12134 bp, 7 predicted proteins | sample MGYA00242126_ERZ509044 | MGnify/ENA primary metagenome ERZ509044 (study PRJEB26280, sample SAMEA2338716) | human gut metagenome | biome: human gut; feature: human-associated habitat; material: faeces... | reverse complement strand
GCGCCAGATAATACCCAGTAGGATATGACGCACAGCATCATATCACTGGGCAAGGATTTCACCCTTGACCCCTGCAAAGAGCTGGTCTCGCCTGTCGGCTCGGTCGGTGCTTCAAAAGGTCAATGGCCTTTTGAGGTCGCCGCAGGCGACCCGCACCTCTCTGCACTCTTGCGCCGAACAACCTGACAGACAAAACTTTGCGAAGTCCTCTCTGCCAGCTTGCCCGGTTCTTCTTCGGTGTCGGTCTGCCCGCAAGCGGTTCCTGCCCGATTTCCTCCGGCGTATGGCTTCTTCTTGGTGCGCTCTTGTCGTGGCGGCACTTTTCCGAAAAAGCATATTAACTTGCAGCCGATCATGTTGTTTTCAAGGTACGATGTTGTCTTGTAAGAAGTTGTGGACTTTCCAAAATGCAAAGGGGTTCGTTTCTGAAAGTAGTCCCTACACCCTATACAAACTTAAAGGGGTATTTTTAAACGGGGTCTTATGAAAATTTGGGAAATTTTCACTTTTTCAAACAATCTCCTATACCTATAACATTCTAAAAAGGGTGTTTGGCAACCTGATTTTCAAATTTTGTTTGGAAAACTTCTTACACCAATATGAATCTATAGGGCCGTTTTGGAATACAATTTTGGACAAAAAGAAAAACGGCAAAGTTCGCAATAGAACCTTACCGTTTTGGGGAATGCTGCACAGCAGCACCGTATTATTTCTTTTGATTTATTGTTTCATAACTGCGTTCAACAATGTCTGATAGTCACTCACCACATCGTATACCACGTTTTCATCGTTCAGTGCCTTGAAATGTGCACGGGCACAATCAATTTTAGCCTGTTCTACCGGGGTGATGTGATTGAGCTTCATGGAATCCAGTGTGCCTTTGGTTTCAGCAACAAAGTAGATGTGCTTGACTGTGCCCTCATAGAACGCAATCGCCCAGTCGGGATTGTATTTTCCAACAGGTGTGGAAATATAGAATCCATCTGGCAGCTTTACATAGACTGCCACATCACGGTTCGTATCGAGGTCGGCGGCGAAATCACGCTCATTGCTTGAATCGTAAATCAAATGGTCATACAGATGCCGCTGTACTTTCATGACGTTCGTACCGAGTTTTCCCTTCAAAGTCGGCTCAGTGAAAATGTCCGTATCGTAATGTTCATCCAGAATATTGTAGGTGATATGCTGGATGATGGCCGTTGCCTTTTCGTCATTGATGAGGGCAGCTGCTTTCAGAATGAACTCTTCCGGGTTATCCTTGAACTGATCGAACACCACTTTTTCAATGCCGACCAGAATCTGTACAATCGCCTTGCGGGTCAGCTTGGTTTCAGCCACCAGCTTGCCAATCAGGTCATACTTGACGCTTTGACTGGCGTGAATTTTGGTCTGTGGGTCATATTTATGCTGATCCGCTTTTGCGAAAGCAGAGCCATCTAACAGAGAATCCTTGGATTTGATCTCCGTTATTTCACCGGATTCTACTTTGAAGTAAATCTTTGATACGTTCAGATTGCGGTTGAGCGAGCGAATGGACTTTTGCACCAGTTCATCTGTGTCAAAATCCACCACATAAACCGATTTCGGGCTGATTTTGTTCCAAAGGGCCTTGAATTCCGGCATAGCCAGCTTGTCCGGGTCGATTTTTAATTCCACATTGTTGGAACGTGCATTTTCAGGCAGCATGACCTTATCGCTGTAAACAGAATCCAACAAATCAATGACCGATGCTGCACAGTCTGCAACTTCTTCTGCCACCTGCACCGCATGGTTTGCATGATCGGCATAGTACTTGTCCGTCAGCGCACCATGGCGGTCTACATAGCCATTCTGGACCAGATCAAAATAGATGGCAGCGGCGGTGTCTGCATCCACGATCTGTTCGTTGCCGTTTGCGTCCGTAAGAACTCTGCCAACAAACAGGGCAGCATCCACCTTTCTGGGACGGTTCGCAACTGCTTCGGCCAGTTCGCTTTGCAGGCCTTTGGCGAAGCTGTCATAGCTTTCGCTGGCAATGACAGTCAGGATGTTGATGTTATGCACATCGTTGCCCAGAACATTCGCATCCATGCGTTCGCCGTTCTGGTTGACGCACAGACGCAGGCCGCGGCCAACCTCCTGCCGTTTGCGGACTTCACTGCTGCTCTGTTTCAGGGTGCAGATCTGGAACACGTTCGGGTTATCCCATCCTTCCCGGAGGGCAGAGTGTGAGAAGATAAAGCGCACGGGGGAACGCTTGGGGTCACGGTCAAGAAGAAGCTCCTTGTTTTTCATAATCAGGTCATAGGCACTGATGTCATTGGAGGTTTTCTCCCGTTTGTCATCGCCTGCAACCTGATTGACAAAATGGCCCTTCTTATCCACCGAAAAATAACCCGCATGGGTATCGTGTGCAGAAATTGCTTTCAGGTAGCGGATGTAATCATCCTCGCCCAGCGAAAGCTGCATCTGGCCGACAATATCCTCGTACTCCTGCTCAAACATCTCTGCATAAATACCGTTGTAGGGCTGACCAGCGGCATCGTAGCACTTGTACTTGTCCACCTCGTCAATAAAGAACAGGCTCAACACTTTAATGCCCTTGTGGAACAGCTGACGTTCCCGCTCAAGATGCGAAAGGATCGTTTCCCGAATCTGGATGCGGCGCAGCTGGTCCTCGTCCACCTTGCCGACCACATCTCCGGCAAACAAGCGGACACCATTCAGAAATTCAATGTGGTTATCACGGCCATCAATCTCTTTCACCACATAGCCATCCTTATATTCGTCCAGATTGCCGGAGTGGTCATAGATGTTGAATTTCAGCCCAACGGTGCGCGTTACTTTGCGCAGGCCGGATTTTCCCTTGCAGTCGAACTGGATCGTTGCCGTAGGGTCTGCCTTGGAAAGATTGATGCTTTCCAGATAGACAAACCCATCCGTAGCGGTACTGCCGGATTCCGTAATGCCTTTGACCACGATTTTTTTGACCAGACGCTTATTATAGGCTTCCATTGCATCCAGCCGGTAGACCATGTTGTAGATGCTGTCCGCGCGGTGGGTAGCCGAGTAGCGCAGGGTGATCATCGGGTTGAACTCTTTCATCCGCTCTTTGGTCTGCTTGCCCTCCACCGACTGCGGTTCATCAATAATCAGAATCGGGTTCGTCTTTGCAATAATGTCAATGGGCCGACGGGAACGAAACTCGTCCAGCTTCATATAAATACGGCGGGCATCTTTGCCTTTGGCATTGAAAGCCTGCGAATTGATGATCATGACATTGATGGAACTATCCGAGGCAAAGCGGTCAATTTCCGTCAACTGTGCGGAGTTGTAGATAAAGAAGCGGATCTTCTTGCCGTACTCTTCTGCAAAGTGATCCTGTGTGACCTCAAACGATTTATACACGCCCTCACGGATGGCAACACTGGGCACGACCACGATAAACTTACTCCAGCCGTAATGCTTGTTCAGCTCATACATGGTCTTGATATAGGTGTAGGTCTTGCCGACACCTGTTTCCATCTCAATGGTAAGGTTATAGTGTCCCTCCAACTGCTTGGATGGCTCAATCTGGTTGGTGCGCTGGATTTTTTGCAGGTGCTCCAGAATAATACTGTCGCTCAGCTCTGGTACAATCTGTTCATTGCGCCAGCCTGTGAAGCTTGTTTCCATATCAGTCTGGTAAATGCCGCTGCCGTTGTCGATGCGGTAATTCGTAGTCAGGTAGGGCTGGCCCGCAAAGACGTCCACCACGGCTTTTGCGGCATCTGCCTGAAATTTCTGGTGTTTGAATTGAAGTTTCATCTGCTGCTCTCCCTCAAATCACCTTGACATCGGTATCTGGCGCATACAGCTTGAAAATTTCAAACACGTTGATCTTTTCCGGGCTGCTGGCAAAGGAAGAATCCCGGAACACTGCACGGCGCGGCTTGCGCTTGGCGATTTCCTTGATAACATTTTCCGGCACATTGCTGTCAAAGCAGGCAATCAGGGCATCGGGAACATTCAGCGCAGCATCGCCGGGCGCGTAGGTGTGGACGGTACAGCTGCCGATTTTCTCAGACCGATACGGCATGGACAGCGGCAGTCCCCAATCCAGCAGACAGCCAAACAGCAAATCAAGGTCGGTGCGGTCCTCTTTGATGTTGCTTTCCAGCTCTTCAAGGTTGGTCTGGGAGTATTCTTCGGCAGAATAATAGACGTCCTTCATATTGGTATCGTCCAGCTTGAAAACGCGGAAGCCCACATCGGGATTCTTGCTGATATCCACCATTTCAATCGGCGGCTTTCCATCTCCCACGTCAATCGTTTTTACAATTTTAGCAGTGGTATCATCGCCCGGCTTAGAGCCATCCATGCGGTTCAGAGGAACGCACTTCCAGCAATTGTTTTCTTCATCCACTTTTTGTCCGGCACGGCGAATGCGTTCTTTTGAAAGTTCTGTAATAAAATGCGGCTTATGAATCTCATCCAGCACCGAAATAGCATTATCTGCCACTCTCTTTGCATTTGCTGAACTGCTAGAAAGCATCTTATCAATATCTTCAGCCAGCTGAACAAGAATAAATTTATTGCTATTTCCACTAAACAAATTTGCGTTCATCACAGCATCTGCCGTTGTTCCAGAACCGCTAAAAAAATCCAAAACAATATCGTCTTTTCCCAAGCAGAAGCTCAGAAGAAATTCTATCAGTTTTACTGGTTTTGGATTAGAAAACACATCTTTTTTAAAATATTCATAAACATCACTCGCTCCGGTGCTTGTGGTTCCCTTAGTAGAAACAACTGGAGCCGTAGTAAAAATGCTGCGCGGCGTTTTTCCCTCAGGGATTCTCTGCTTGAATTGCACAGACCATTTTCCATTAGCGTTTACGAAACGAACGTCCCCTATTTTCAAGTCTGCTTCAAACCTAGCTTTAGAACGAAGCCAACTGATAGGATTCCCATCGTCATCGTATTCCAAAGTCGTTCCATCCGGGCAGGTAATAGGATAATACTGCTTTCCCGCCTTACGTTTGAATGTGTCCCAATAAAACCTACCAATGGAATCTTCTTCTTTATAACGCTTTATATATTCATCGGAATAACGCTCATAAAATTCAGCAAGCAGTTCTTTGTTGCTTGCATAAACCAGAATATACTCATGCTCAATTGCAATGTGCTTAGAATCGTTTCCGCCGCCCTTTTTATTTTGCCAGATAAGCTGTGCAACAAAATTGGAATTTCCAAAAATTTCGTCACACATATTTTTGAGATTGCGCACTTCAGAATCATCTATGGAAATAAAAATAGCGCCATCATTCGTCAAAAAATCTCGTGCCATCAGCAATCGCGAGTACATCATACTACACCAATCCGAATGAAATTTTCCATTCGTATCGTTATTTTTGAACAAGCGATTGTCTTCCTCGTCATACATTCCCATCTGACGATTTTCCTCGTTCTGAGAGCGCATAAAATTGTCTGCATAAATAAAGTCATTACCTGTATTGTAGGGTGGGTCAATATAGATCATTTTCACTTTATGCAAATAGCTTGTTCGTAGAAGCTTCAAAACTTCCAGATTATCGCCCTCAATGTAGAGATTCTCGGTATCATCCCAGTTCTTGCTTTCTTCCGGGCAGGGGCGCAGGGTCTTGCGGATTGGCTTGTTGGCTTCCACAATGGATGCCTTTTTGCCCACCCATGTAAACTCGTATGCTTCATCTCCGTCTACAACGTCCGGCGAGAGCATCTGCTTCAGCAGTTCAAAGTTGATACCACGCTTGTAAACCTTGTGGTCGGGGGTGCTTTTCTCCTCGTCCAGCATTTCCGTGATGCAGTTGGGGAAGAGCGCGGCGATTTTATCAATGTTCTGGGCTGTCAGGTTGGGGGTCTGAAGGGGAAGTTTATCATGTAAAATTGACATTAGTTATCTCCAAAAATATCTCTTTCCAATTGTTTATAAATTTCCATGTCAGGCGTGATAAGAGGTGCCATAGTATCTCTTAAAAAAGAATCCGGCTTATTTCCGCATTGTGTAAGGCCAAGAATCTTCTTTAGCGAAGTGTAGATATCCCCACGTGCGGATTTAAGGTCATCAGACGGATTTCCTCTGGCAATTGAACCAGAAAGTGCATCCTGCTTTTTTTGCAGACATTCTGCAATCTTATCTGGTTTTCCAACAGAAATGCATAATTTTTCTATAACGCTATCATCTAGGAGATAACTTTCAAGATTTCGCTTGGAAAGAATATGAATTCCGTTATTTCTGTATTCCGCCATCTCTTGATCACTTAAATCATCTTGATCCATAACTTTAATAATCGTTGTATCTTTTAATAGTACCTTTAGGACTTCCCCAAGATTAACATCAAGCTTATTAACAATATCCTCACAGGAACCGCCAGATAAGAAATATGTCTCCGGATGAGTATTTTCAAATATTGTGGAATAGATACTACTATCAAAACTTTTCCGTACTGTTCCGCAAGGATTTCCTTCACAAAAAACAATTTTTTGTGGGAGCAATAATTTAGAGAAATCTCCAAAAGCCAGCTCATAAAACTTATCCATAACAGCTCGTCCGATTTTTGATGGACGGATAATCTGATCATCATCAAAATCTCGCCCATCAAAATCAAGGAAAATTACTGTTCCCGGAGCTTCTTTTTCAATATCTTGAGCTTCCTGCAACATTCCAATTGAGTGAGTAGAAAGCCACAACTGTGAGTTTCCCGGAATTAGGCCATAGAGTTCCCGAAGCACCTTTCCTTGGAGCTTTGTATGCATATGCGTCTCTGGCTCATCAATACAGTATACTGCATCTGGATAATATTTTGACTGTACAACCAAATCCAAAATAAGATCAAATGCCGACTTTTCACCAGCGGAAAGATTCTTGTAAGGAAAGTCTTTTGTCGTGCCTTTTGTAAAATAGAAATTGCCATTTTGTAATGGATTTCCCAAAGAGGAAAAATGAAGATCCTCAAATACTCGCTCAATAGAAGCACTAATTTTTCCTGTCAGTTCATTTCTCAATGTTGCAACATCTTTCTGGTTGTTTTCACTCTTATACAATTCAGAAATGCTATTTGCAATCAATCGTTGATAGTTGGAAGAAACAGACTGATCATTTTGAATAAGTGATTTAAGATGAACTGTTTTTGTAGGGTCATCTTGCTTACGCATTGTATCAATTACAAAATCGGGTTCATTTCGATAGGCACTTCGAAAATAAAAGTGTCCTTTAATATTACTTGTTCCGACATCTTTAGGATAGGCCGCATCATAGAAATCAATATCAACTGTTTTAGAAGCTAAGCTATACCACTCACCGAACTCAAATTTCCTTTTCACATCGATTTTACTCAAATAGTTTGATTCACCAACATCACCATATCCGGCAAATTTATAATAATGGTTCAATGCCTCCATAAATGAGGTCTTGCCAGACCCATTAGGCCCCACAAGAACAATAAGCTTTGCTGTTTCTGGAATGTCTTCGACTGTCAAATGTGTAAATCTTTTGAAATCGTTTAATTCCACTCTTTTGATTCTCATAGCATATTCTCCAAATTCCTTCTTAGCTGTTTTAGTTCCGCATTCATCTCCACCTGACGATTGAACTGTTTTTCTTTCCGAATCTTATTCTCCAATGCTGCAATCTGCTTTTGCAGTTTTTCACGTTCCGCAGAGCGTTGGATGTTGTCCGCAATGCTGTATGCGGCACTCCAGCTCTCACCCTGCAATCGGGCAATCTGCCGCACCAGTCCATCGTAAACCGCCTCTAAGCTCAGGCCGCTTATCGCAAGGGACAATTCTGTTTCTGGCATCCAGTCTGTATGCAGATAGCGGCTTACCTTGGCACTGCTGTTCGCAGATGTATCTTTACAGCCGATCCAAGCCTGCACCTTATTCTCATAAGAAAGAACAAACAGAATGTGATAGGGGATTTCACTGTCGATTTGGCGCAGAACAGCTTCATCCAGTTTTGGTCCGGTCAGACACAGCTCGAAAATCTCGATCTCTGTCACCCGCTCTCCGGCAGTGAGATTCAAGGTGGACACCGCCAGCTTGTTGCGCCAGTAGATACAGCGCAGCTGGTCTGCAAACAATCGCTTGACTGCCGCTGGAACGGCAGCGTTTTCATAGAACTTCTGTTTCGGAATCCGTTTGTTAAACTCCGTGGAGGGTGGAAAGCCCAGCATTGATCTCACCTCTTATTGTACCACAAGGAAGCAAATCAGTTCAAAGTCATCCAGCCCGGAAATCGAAGAAAGCAGGGCCGTCGTACCGCCCATCTTGAACAGACTGTCAATGTCGCTCTCTTCCTTTGCATCCAGAATGGAACGGATGGCCTCACTCAGCAATTCAGAATAGGCAGACATATTCTTTCCATCGTCCGTGGCCTGATTGAACTGTTGGCAAAGGCTCTGGTCGGGTTCGGTTTTGCCTTTGCAGAGCAGCCGCAGACGATCCAGCAGCTCTTTCGGAGAAAGATAATCGCAGACAGTCGAGCCATCCTGCCCAATATAAACCATGTAGAATGGATGCAGACGGTTTTGCTGATCCACATTGATCTCATTGTTGATGTTTTTCAGAACAAAGATCACACCCGGAGGGGCATCGGGCGTAGATGCAACAATTGCGTGCATCCCAAGCGGCGTATGCTCCACATCATCGTGTTTCTTCATATAGTCCAGCAAGTCCAGCCGGAACTCGTTCAATCCCAAGTCCATGATGGAAATGCCGCCCGACATTTCTTCCAGATCGACTACCTCATTCTTTAACCGTTTGAGTTGTGCGCTGCGATATTCCAAATCGCCTTTTTCTTCCGGGCTGATGAGGTTATCATCCCCTGTGGAAGTCATGACCGTCAGCTTCATTCGGGTTTCCACGCGGCCTTTCAGGTTGATGTACTCATCCAAATCCACATCCGGCCAGAAGTTGACCAACTGGATGCAGCGATTCTGGCTTCCGATGCGGTCAATGCGGCCAAAACGCTGGATAATGCGCACAGGATTCCAGTGAATATCATAGTTGATCAGATAATCACAGTCCTGCAAGTTCTGACCTTCGGAAATGCAGTCGGTGGCGATCAACAAATCAATATCCGCATGGTTTGCGTTCGGCAGGCTGTCCCGCCGCTTGGAAATGGGCGAAAAGCAGGTGAGAACTGTATTCAGATCACCACTGAGTTTGGGAATGGTTGTTTTACCATCCACGCTGCCGGTGATTTCGGCAGTGTTCAGCCCAAACGCTTGCTTTACATAGCCGGAAATATTCTGATACAGATAGTCAGCAGTATCTGAAAACGCAGTAAAAATAATGATTTTCCGGTTGCCGGGATTGATGGGATGCCTTTGCTTTTCGTCAATCAGGCGCAGCAGTTCTTGCAGCTTGGCATCGTATGCAGGGGTGATATCCTGCACCATCAGGGAAAGAAGCTCCAGATTTTCAGCATCCTTTTCCAGATCATGCAGCCACGAAACATGATCCATATCCGCAAGATCAATCTTTACTTTGCGGCCGACTGTAAAAATGTCGTTGTTCTGGTCATCATCGTCCCAATCGGTTGCATCGGAAATGTCGTTCAGCTCCAGCACACGGCTGCCATTTTGATAGGAACGTACCGATTGCATGGTATCTTCAATCAGTTTACTGATTCGGTCAATCGTCAGCCGGAACGCATAAACAGAACTTTCCAGACGTTTGAGCAGGTTAATGCTCATCAGACGGCGGATTCCCTCTTCACGGCCTGCCTGCGTCAGTCCCTTTCCATGTTGGCTGGGGTCGATGTATTTGGAAATCCGAGAGGACAGAATAAAGCCGGTTGGTGTGTAAATGTGCAGCGTCAGCGAATCCAGTACATTATAAATCTGCTGATAGTTGATTGCATTATCAAGACTTGTCAGGCACGGCTGCACAGAAATCGGCTTCAACCGTTCCGGGAAAGTACCAACATCAGAAATATTATAGTATTTTTCGATATGTCGGCGAGAACGTGCAATCGTCACACTGTCCAGCACCTCAAAGAAATCGAAGTCCAGTGCCGCAAGCAGCGCATTTGTGGTACGCTCTGTGACAGGAAGCTTGCTCCATGTATTGAAAGCCTTTTGCGCCTGCCGGAAAATTTCATCAATCGGAGACGAAGTATTCAGCTTTTCATTGATTTTTCCGGCATCTCCCTCATAGGCAAGCGCAAGTTGGTTTTTCAAATCCACAAAACGATTATTTACGGGTGTTGCCGAAAGCATCAGCACCTTGGTGCGCACCCCAGAACGAATCACGCGATTCATCAATTTTGTGTAGCGGTTTTCTTTCTCATCAGTAGAGGTATTACTGCCATTGCGGAAATTGTGGCTTTCATCAATCACAACAAGGTCAAAGTTCCCCCAGTTAAGTGCAGCAAGGTCAATACCGTTAGAGGTTCCGCCGGAACGGCTCAAATCTGTATGGTACAACACATCGTAACGGAAACGGTCTTCTACCAGTGGATTGTTGACATAGTTGCCTTTATAGATGTTCCAGTTTGCTGCCAACTTTTTGGGACAGAGTACCAAAACGGATTTGTTGCGATTTTCATAGTACTTGATTACAGCCAGTGCAGTGAACGTCTTGCCAAGGCCCACGCTGTCTGCAAGAATGCAACCATTATACTGTTCCAGCTTGTGGATAATGGCCAACGCTGCATCTCGCTGAAAATCATAGAGCATATTCCAGATTTTACTCTGCTTGAAGCCCGTAGCTTCATTTGGAAGATTATCTTCTGACACATCCTCCAAAAATTCACTGAAAATATTGTAGAGGGTGAAGAAATAGATAAAGTCCGGGCTGTTTTCTCGATAAGCTGTGCTGATGCTTTGCAATACAATGTCTGTAACATCCTGAAGTCGGGAAGAATCATTCCAGATTTCATCAAACAGCGATAAAAAGTAACGGCCGTTTTCAAAGGCTTCGGTTCTCTGAACAGGGTAGTATGCGTTGTTTCCGCGTTCACAACCAAGGTCAACCGTTGTAAACCCACTGATTGGCATATAGGACCGTCATGAAGCCGGGCATTTGCTCTCCACTGACGTTGGAACGAAATTTTACTTTCCGTCGCACCCAGTCGGCACATTCTTTCGCCAGTGCTTTTTGGGTGAGTTCATTCCGCAAGCGAACCTCAAATTCTGTTCCGTAAAGGCTCTTTTCGCGGGTCAATTTCGGAATATAGAACTCTCGCCGCTCTTTTGGCGTGTTTTCCTGCACAAAGGTCGGTGAAGTAAAAATAAAGCGAAGTTCCGAGATTTCTTCCAACTGTTTCTTTAATTCCTGATACGCATAAATGGAAAAACAGGCCGCAGCAATGGACACACGGCTCCCTTTCTGCATAGTATCCTGTAAATCTTCCCGAACAGTATGGTTGATATTATCCAGAATTTTCATAGAAGAGTCCCCGCAATCGACTGACTAAAGCGAAAATTAACTTTCAACGACAAGATACAATAACACATTTTAATGATACTCTAATCAGGTCGGAAAATCAATCGTTGCTCAGGCAGAAAAGCTCAGCAGGCACTAAACAGATAAAAAGTTTTGAATTTGGCCTTCAAATAAGGTATAATGAATTTACAAACGCTAAAGATTAAGAAGCGAGCAGGTGATACCATGCCTTTCCCCCTCGACCATTACATTGAAGCCTCCCATGTGGATTACAAGGAACGTCTTGAAGAGAAAAAGCCGCGCAGCTGGCTGAAATCCGTATCGGCATTTGCCCAATACCGAGGGCGGACACCTGATTTTTGGTGTAAAGAATGAGCCGCGTGAGGTCGTAGGATTGGAAAATCCGCAGGCTGTGGTGAGCAGATTGACGGAACTTATCAAAGTCCGCATTGACCCTACACCACGCTATCGAGTGCGGGAGGTCGAAATAGAGGGAAAGTCCTGCGTTGATCTGGAAGTACAGGACGGCCCGGCGTATCCATATTATTATGCCTTTGACGGTTCCCATACGGCCTATGTGCGGCATGGCGACCAGTCCGAAGAAGCCACTTCACGGGAACTGAACGAATTGATTTTGCAGGGCATGAACCAGACCTTTGATGCACTGCCCAGTTCTTATCGAGTGGGTGATGTCAGTTTTACACTGCTGGCCGCGACGTTTAAGAATCTGAAAAAAGAGGATTTCG
>ENA-OROE01001808-OROE01001808.1-human-gut-metagenome-genome-assembly--contig:-NODE-1808-length-12154-cov-7.272502_pt1 | contig 12154 bp, 11 predicted proteins | sample MGYA00242126_ERZ509044 | MGnify/ENA primary metagenome ERZ509044 (study PRJEB26280, sample SAMEA2338716) | human gut metagenome | biome: human gut; feature: human-associated habitat; material: faeces... | reverse complement strand
TGGTCGGCTGTGTGGGCTGGTCAGTGAAAGCAAACGGCTCCTGCGGAAGGGACTCACCTTTCAGCAGCTTGGCATATCGGCCACAGACCATTTCCCGCATGAGCAGGAGGGCATGGAGAACATTGCTCTTTCCGGCTGCATTTGCGCCGTACAGTGCCAGCACAGGCACAAGCTGTTTCTTCTCGTCCGGCGAAATCAGGCAATCAGACAGACTTTTATCAGTGGATGCTTTCAAGCTGATAATAGCCGTGTCCTTGATGGAGCGGTGGTTGGTGACTGAAAATTGAAGCAGCATCGCGATTCCTCCCAGATGATTTTCTGAATCCAGTGTACTCTATTCTAGGCGGAAAGTCAAATTTTAATTTCGGAATTTGCAGATATTTTTCAAAATCCAAGAATAATATTTAAGATATTGGCTTTTTATACCGCTCTAATACTATTAGAGTTTATTCTGCATACACAATCTCTCTCACCACCACTTCCTCCGCCCATTCCAGTTTAAGAACATTCTTGAATTCCGTCCGACAAAAACACATTTTCTAGTTCGGAAGACGGTTATTTACTATTTTGACATTCGATAATGGTCGTTCATCAAATGGTATCGTGGTCGGACCTGAATTTTCAAGGATGATGGCGGAGATTCTTCTTCAACATATTGATAACGAAATCCTATTAGAGCTTGAAAAAGATGGTATTTTCTATAAAGTCGATTATGCTGCTTTCAGATATGTGGATGACATTTTCCTCTTTTCTAATCAACCTCAAGTTCTTGAACAGATATTATCAAAATATACGTAGGTTGAATATTTTGAGCGTAGGATTATATAGCCGGAACGATAATCTACACATGGGAAAATCGAACATCTATAAATCCAAAGTTTACATCACACCAATATCGAAACATAAAACTTACGCTGATGAAGGGTGATAAGGTGGTCGAGATTATGAAAAAAGTCGGCAATGTGTTCTTGCTCTTTTATGTCAGGAAGTAGCACAGTCACAGTAGAGTATTCATCAAACGAGATGTTCAGCAAGCCATCCATTCTCGCACCAGACGACACAATCTTGCGAAGCTGACTCTCAACTTCAGAGCTATTCAACTCTATTGACAGAAACTCTGCATTTTGGTTTTCCGCAGAAAAACAATGATAAACAAACGGTATACGGGCACTTTCTGCTGTTGTCAGCGCAAAGCAAGAGCCAAATGGACGCAACTTTGATGCGCCGTGATTATAGGCAAGTTCACCTTTTTGGAGAAGAATATATTTCTTCAAACTTTCTCCGGCGTTATCAAAAGCATACCTTTCTGACTGCTCAATAAAGCCGTTGTTTGCCGTAATCATCATTATAGGGGCTTCCGATGTTGGGTCATTGCGGGTTACTTCTTTGACAACTTCCCCCAACTTCCGCTGTTCCCAAGCGTATGTATTTTATGGCATAAGCCACAATTTTTTGTGGAAACCTTAGCTATCTGTGTTATAATAGAAATAACTACTTACGCTTTTCCCAAGAAAGGGTATTTTCTAAAGCAAAAGGAGCTTGACCGATGAACAAACAACAGCTTGCGCAGAAGATTTGGGCTTCTGCTAACCAGATGCGCTCCAAAATCGAGGCCAGCGAGTACAAAGACTTTATCCTTGGTTTCATTTTTTATAAATATCTGTCCGATAAAGAAATCGAATTTCTGAAAGACAACGATTATGACGATGAGCTGCTGAAAACCGTAACCGAGGACGACCCCGAAACCGTTAAATGGGTGCAGGAAAACATCGGCTATTTTATCTCCTACAAAGATTTCTTCTCCACTTGGCTCGGCATGGGCAAGGATTTTGATGTTTCCAATGTGCGTGATGCGCTGTCGGCGTTCAGCCGGCTGATTTCCCCCACGCACAAGCGTGTGTTTGAGAAAATCTTCAACACACTGGAAACCGGTCTTTCCAAACTGGGCGACAGCTCCGGCACCCAGACCAAAGCCATCAGCGGTCTGCTGAATCTGATCAAGGATATTCCGATGGACGGCAAGCAGGGCTATGATGTGCTGGGCTTCATCTATGAATATCTTATCAGTATGTTTGCCGCCAATGCCGGCAAAAAGGCGGGCGAGTTCTATACGCCCCACGAGGTTTCGCTGCTGATGTCTGAAATCGTGGCAAGCCACCTGCAGGGCAAGAACGAAATCAAAATCTATGACCCGACCAGCGGTTCCGGCTCGCTGCTGATCAACATCGGCAAAAGCGTTTCCAAGTATATGGCTGACGCAAACAATGTAAAATACTACGCGCAGGAGCTGAAAGAGAACACCTACAACCTGACCCGTATGAATCTGGTAATGCGCGGCATCAAGCCGGACAACATCGTTACCCGCAACGGCGATACGCTGGAGGAGGACTGGCCCTACTTTGACGATGCCGACCCCATCAACTCCTATGACCCGCTGTATGTAGATGCCGTAGTATCGAACCCGCCGTATTCGCAGGCATGGGATCCCACCAACAAGGAGGGCGACGCCCGCTATGCCCGCTTTGGTCTGGCACCCAAGGGTAAGGCGGACTATGCCTTTTTGCTGCACGACCTTTACCATATCAAGCCCGACGGCATTATGACCATCGTTTTGCCCCACGGTGTTCTGTTCCGCGGCGGTGAGGAAGGCACGATCCGCAAAAATCTGATTGAGAACAACCACATTGACGCCATCATCGGTCTGCCCGCCAACATTTTCTTTGGCACGGGCATTCCCACCATCATTATGGTGTTGCGCCAAAAGCGCGAGCGCGAGGATGTACTTATCATTGACGCCTCCAAGGGGTACACCAAGGAGGGCAAAAACAACAAACTCCGCGCCTCCGACATCAAGCGCATTGCCGATACCTTTGTAAAGCGTGAGAGCATCCCCAAATTTTCCCGCACGGTCAGCCGTGAGGAAATCCGCGCCAATGACTACAACTTAAACATTCCCCGCTATGTGGACTCCTCTGAGGCAGCGGAGCATTGGGATGTATACGCCTCTATGTTTGGCGGCATCCCCGCAGCAGAGCTGGACGAGCTTTCCGCATACTGGGCGGCGTTTCCTGCGCTGCGCGGTGAATTGTTTGCTGAAAACGGAACGCCCTATGCGGCGCTGACCGTTGAGGACATCAAGTCGGCTATCAAAAACAGCCGCGATGTAACCGCCTTTGAGGACGCCTATCGCTCCGCCTTTGCTGCGCTGCCCGCCTATATGAAGGCTGTCCTGTTGGACGGCATGGGCAAAATTGAGATTGCCAAGACGGAAACAACCCTCAGCGAGGATATTTTTGCGCGCCTTGCCGACATTCCGCTGATTGACAAATACGAGGCTTATCAGCTGCTGGACGACCACTGGAACACGATTGCCGTTGACCTTGAAATGATCCAGACCGAGGGGTTCGGTGCAGCCAAAAAGGTAGACCCCCATCTTGTCACCAAAAAGAAAGGCAACGAGGAGCAGGAAGTGCAGGACGGCTGGGTTGGGCACATTCTGCCCTTTGATCTGCTGCAAAAAACGCTGTTGAAAGATAAGGCTGGCGCGCTCCACGCGCTGGAAAATCAGCTTGCCGAACTTCCCGCCGAATATGAAGCCCTGCTTGATGAATTTACCGAGGACGACAAGGACGCCTATAAGGAGTGCTTTACCGAAGAAGGCGATGCTTTTGTGCCGAAGGAGATTGCCAAAAAGGTCAAAGAACTGCGGCGGGACCGCACCCCCGAGGCACAAAATGCCTGCCGCATTTTCAGCCGTGTAGAGGAACTGACCAGGCAGGAAAAGGCACTGAAAGCCGAAATCAAATCTGACGCAGCAGCACTGGAAACCCTGACCAAAAAGACCATTGAGGGGCTGACCGATGCGCAGGTGTTGGAGCTGCTGGAGCAAAAATGGATTGCGCCCTTTACGAACGAGCTTGCCAAGCTGCCCGATGCCATGGTGGACAGCCTTGTCAGCAAGATTCAGACCCTGCAAAATAAATATAGCACAACCTTCTTTGATGTGGAAAGCGAAATCCGCGCCACCGAAAAGCAGCTGGCCGCGATGATGGACGACCTTACCGGCAGTGAGTACGACCTGAAAGGCCAGAGCGAGTTCAAGACGCTCTTGTTGGGTGACTGATATGGCAAAACAGAACAAACCTGCCATCCGATTCAAGGGATTTACTGACGCTTGGGAACAGCGGAAGTTGGGGGAGGTGAGCGAATCCTACTCCGGCGGAACGCCTTCTGTAGGTGTCAAAGAGTATTACGGGGGACAAATACCATTCATTCGCTCTGCGGAAATCAACAGTGAAATAACCGAACTCTTTCTAACTGAAGAAGGATTGAAAAAGTCCTCAGCACGACTTGTGGCTATGGGCGATATTCTGTATGCTTTATATGGCGCAACAAGTGGCGAAGTGGGGCGAGCAAGGCTTAGAGGCGCTATAAATCAAGCCATTTTAGCAATAAATCCTCATACGGGTTACGACTCGGAATATCTTGCTCAATGGCTGCGAAAAAGCAAACATAGCATTATAGAAACATACCTGCAAGGTGGGCAAGGAAATCTATCCGGAACTATTGTTAAAGAACTGTTGGTGGATTTTCCGTCACTGAAAGAACAGCGGGCAATCGGTGACTTTTTCAGCCAGCTCGACCACCTTATCACCCTTCATCAGCGTAAGCCATATTCACACATACAACGGAGGTGCAATATGCTTAACGAAGCACAAAGCACAGATAAGTTCTGTGAATATTATGCAAAATGGATTACTGTATACAAGAAAGGGGCGATAAGACAGGTTACAATGGATAAGTACCTGATGACGCAAAAATGGCTTGAAAAGCTTATCCCGGATTTGAAAATTTGCGATTTGAACCGCATTGCGTATCAGCAGCTGCTGAATGATTATGCCGAATACCATGAGCGACAGACAACAATGGACTTCCACCACCAACTCAAAGGAGCCGTTTTAGACGCAGTGGACGAGGGACTGATTGACCGTGACCCCACGCGGAAAGCGATTATTAAGGGAAAGGCACCGTCTGCAAAGAAAATCAAGTACCTTAATCAATTTGAGCTGCACACGCTCCTTGCCTCGCTTGAATTAAAAGATGAAGTGAACTGGGATTATTTCATTCTTTTGGTGGCCAAGACCGGAATGCGCTTTTCGGAGGCACTGGCCCTGACCCCCAAGGACTTTGATTTCTATCATCAGACCCTTTCCATCAGCAAGACATGGGATTACAAGGGCGCCAGTGGGTTTCAGCCGACAAAGAACAAGTCATCGGTTCGTAAAATTCAAATTGATTGGCAGTCTGTTATCCGTTTTTCCGAGCTTGTAAAAGGACTGCCGGAGGATCAACCTATTTTTGTGGATGGCAAAGTCTACAACTCCACCGTCAATGATGTTTTGAGCCGCCATTGCGAGAGGTGCAATATCCCGGTCATTTCTATCCACGGTCTGCGCCACACCCACGCCTCCCTGCTGCTTTTCACCGGCGTGTCTATTGCGAGTGTTGCCAGGCGACTGGGACACTCCAGCATGACAACCACCCAAAAGACCTATCTCCATATCATTCAGGAACTGGAAAACAAGGACATTGACCTTGTTATGCGATCATTGTCCGGGCTGAACTAAAATATTGATTTATGGCTTATGTTGATTTGCTTAATGCAAAAGTGACTGTGGCGCAGAGATCCACTTTGCACCACAGTCACTTTTGCATTGGACCTTGAATGCTAATCCGAAAAATATTGTACCCTCTATATTGGGATTCTTAAATTTACCAGACACTGTCTGGCAAATTGAGTTGACCGCACTACTATAGTTGTCCTCATTGGCCGCCTTGCCGCTGTTGTCGGTGTTGTAGGTGCGCCGGGGGTCTTTGGCAGTATCATAGATAGTGACGGTGGTTTCTACCCCCGCACTGGTGACAAGTTTTGTGCCGCCCATGTCGGTAACGGCAATGTCTGCATTGTAGTCGGCATTGTCCAGCCAAATCACGGAGTTGTCTTTATCCTCGGTGATTTCAATATAGTAGCCACGCTTGCCCAGCGGAGTATTGGCAGTGCCGGGGTGGTCGATATTCGTCCAATCACCGAAGTAGCCGTTGGGCGCTTTGGTTTCGGCGATAACAAATTTGCCCATGTTGCGCTGGGTATAGTAAAGGGTGTGCCGCATGGAATCCGTGGTTGCGTAAGCGGCGCTGTTGATAACGGCATAAGTGCCGTTATTTTGGCGCTGGATACTGTAAGTGTTGTAGCCACCTGTGGGCTGATATTTGCCGGTTACAACATCCCACTGGAAAATTTCATACTGCGCATCGGCAGCAATCTGATTGCCGGTTTCGCTGTCGGTTTTCTTGACGTTGACCTGCAAAGACCATTCATCATTTTTCATCTGATAAGTATTATTAGAGTTGGCCGGTACAGAAATTGTCTGCTTGCTGCCGTTGCTGCCCCAGTACATTTCAAAGCCATAGGGTACGCCGACTTCCTCATAGCGGAATTTGATGCTGGCCAGTTCTGCTTTGGCCGAAGCCATGGCGTTATCTACCATGCGCTGGGCTTCACCTTGCAATTCGGCAATGGCAGAATCGCGGGCGCTGTCGGCGGCTGCATCTGCTTCGTCCTGCGTGGTATAGGGGCCGACACGTCCGCTGCGGCTGTCGGTGGTTTTGCTTACGGAGTAGTGCAGCGTCCAACTTGCGGATGCAGCACCGCCGTTGTTCTGATAATTGTTATCGTCGGTATGGCCGCTGGTGGTTACAGTCTGCTTGTCGGCGGGGCTGATAGCCCATGTGCCGCCGTCAATAGTACCGCTTTTGGTGATAGGCTCGATTTCGATGGTCGCGCCGTCCACCTTTTCATTGGTTTTAAGCTGCACCTTGTCGGTGATGATGCCGTAGTTAAAATCAAAGCTGCCGCTTGCGGTCTGCGCCGGGGCTTGCCAGTTGGCGTAAATTTCCTGCACGATGGGTTTGGGGTTCGGTTCGTCATCGGAAATTTCGGGGCCAATCACGGCTACAGTCTGCCAGCCCGCGCGGCCCGGCTGATAGATATAGGTGTAGTAACCACGGGCGGATGCGTAGGCGTCTGTTCCCTCCAACAGCGCCTGCGCGGACCCCATAAGAATTTTGGCGGCGGTGCTGTCGGGGTAATTCTCGATAATCTGCATCTGCGCATCTGTATAGATCGTGCGGCAGAAATCCAGCAAACTCGGCGCTTCTGCGGAGAGTGCAACCGGAGGGAGCTCCTGCATACCGAGAGAAAGCTGGGTCAAACCGCCCCAAATTCTGAACTGGTTGCCGTAGTGGTCACCGGGTACATACTGGTCTGCGCCAACCATAGAAGTATCGACGTAAGTGTACGTTGGGCAGTTCTTGGGCTGGCCGTCTGCGCCTGGTGTGCAGCAGTACGCCTCGTCACCATTGAACCAAATCAGCCAAGTGCCGTTGACTTTGGCGACCTTGGTGATTTTGCCGTTTGTTACGTCGGGGATAGGGCGTTCGCCGTAGGCAGCAATACCGGCATCAGCAAACGGAGATGCCACCGTGTGTTCACGGTCAATCGTGACATTCAGTGTTTTGGTCTGCATATCGCCGTTCGGGTCGGTGTAGACAAGCTGTGCGGAAAAATCGTCTGCGGCCTGTACATACAAACCCATGACAGCGGCAGATGTTTCATAGTAGCTGCTGTGCAGCAAGGTGTCGGCATCATCGGCGGGCGCGCCGTAGAAGTCCAGCACCGTCACGCCGTCCGGCAGGATAATGTCTGTGCTGCTGCCGTCTGCGGGATACTCCACCTGTGCCATAATGGGAACAACAGCATAATCCGCGCCGTCCAGCAGAGGCGCGGTCATGGTAAGACCGTCACTATCCAGCGCGTCGGCGGTCAGATAGCTGCCACTGATTTCTTCCAGCTGGCTTTCGGGCCATTCGGAAATGCCGATTTTGGTATGGCCGGTGGCAACAGGCAACCCCTCGCTGCCGATATAAGAGCCGATGGGCGCATCGGGCAAATCGGCGTACAGTTCCGCGCCGACAACGGCAGCGGAAATTTCTTCTTCAGCGGGCTGTTCTTCTGCCGTTTTGGGGGTGGCTTCTTCCTCCGCGCCGGGGTCGGGGCTGCTCTCATCGGCTTGGCCGTTGTCTGTTTCAGATGGCTCCGTCTGCTGTTCCATCTGCACAACTTCCTCGGTGGGCTGCGGTTCAGTTTCTTCCGCAAACGCCGCACCGGGCAGCATGGAGCAAAGCATTACCGCCGCTGCAATCAGCACGGTAACGCGATGCCGTAATTTGTAATGTGTTTCTTTCATAATGAAATCCTTTCACAAAACAGAGATTTTTTCACGAAAAAAAGCGCCTGTAAAATACAGACGCTGCGGTTATCTTTCGGGTGTACCGTGGGCGGGTTGGGCTTTGGCCTTTTCAAATTTTCGCACTTGATTCGTAAAGCCATCCAACACACAGGAGTGCGCTTGCAGACTTGCATAATAGCAAGCCCGGTCAAACCCACGCTCGTCCATGTCCTTGATAGGGCGCACAGAATTTGCCCATTCTTCGTTTGTGCGGGAAATGCGCCCATCGCCGTCGCGGATTTGAATGGCCGCTGCCAACACATATTTGGTGCGCTCCAAACCGTATTCCTCCACCACCTGCTTAACAGCACCGTCACCCAAGCGCATACCATCGTAGTGCAGCGCGATTGCGCCGTTGATTTCATCGCCGCAACGCTCGTTAAGGCGATAAGATTCCCGGTACTGCTGTACCTCGTTATGCTGGCGGGCATAGGTAATGGATTGTCGGTACACTTTGGGCGGATTCTGCTGCTGTTCTTTTTTCAGCAAGTCATCCGCGCGGTCCTCCACGCACTGCGCAACAATGCTCATGTAGTCAGTTTCCAACTTAGAGAAATCCTTGTAGACATCTGCCAGCGGTGCGGGAGATTTCAGCAGCTCCCGCACCTGTGCAGGGGTGAGGTTCATTTCTTCCGTTGCAAGAATAATGTCCTCGCGGACGCTGTACTCGTAGGCGTGACGTAAGATTTCTTCGGGTGGCTGTGCGGTCAGCCAGTCATAATACTTGTTCTGCTCCTGCCGCATTTTTTCGCAGAGCTGCTCCTGCGGGGTCATTCGACGCCCTCAAAAACCAAGGAATTGCTTTCGAGAATGTACTCCCAAAAGAAACGCTTCCCATCCGTGTCCGCATTGTTATAGCAGAACGCAATAAGTGCCGGGAACATGGCTGCCGCCGCGTCCTCGGAAACATTCGGCTTCTTCCCGCTGGCAGCACAGTGGTTCAGATACTCCACCAGTTCGCCCAGCGTGGTCGCGCCACTTTCTTTCAGAATCGGTGCGCACTCCTCCGGCCATTCCTGTTTGTCCAACGGCAGAATCAGCATTTCCTCGCTGATCGGGGCGCTGACCTCAATTTCTGTGTCCGGGCGCTGGCTGAAGCCGTCCAAGACTTCAAGGCAGCCCACCTCGTTCGCCTGTTCAAGCAGTGCGAGTGCCAACACTTCAATAATACTATCGTAAGACATAAGTACCTCCCAATAGAAAAAGCGCCCACAAAAGTGAGCGCTTGGGTAAAATACTCGGTTATGAGAACACCGGCAAACTTCCGTTTGCTGCATCCGTTTTCAAAATGGTGATCCAGTTGCTTTTTCCGTAAAGGAATCGCACTATATGCACGGTCTGCGTGGCATCGTCCACCGTGTAGAACGCAAGGTAGTTCATAACGATGGTGAAGCGGATTCCCCACAAGGAAAGTAATTTATCGGCTACGACTTCAAATTTGTGCGGGAATTCTGCCAGCGCACCGATTTTTTCATCGGCTACATCCAACAGCTTGTCGGCGGCAGTTGGATTTTTCAGTACAAGGTCGATATAGTCGTAGGCGTTCGCCATATCTCGTTCGGCGGCTTGGGTGACATGAATGTTGTATTTCATCTGCGCTCCCTGCGGTGGCGCAAATCAGCCATAACATCGGCAAAGGGGCGTGTGTTCCCAGCGTCAATGTCGGCAAGGCCCTCTTGCAACTTGCTGTACAGTTCAATGCGGCCCGCCATTTCCTCGTAGGTCTCCATGCTCATAACGGCAAGGTCGCCCTTACCGTTTTTGGTAATAAAGACCGGCTCGTTGTAGGCATGGCAGTAAGAGGAAATATCATTGTAGTTGTTCCTTAAATCTGCGCTGGAACGAATGTTCGGCATAGATAGCACCTCTCTTTCATACAAAAATTATATCATAATTTCTGTATGAAAACAAGCAAAATCTATCAATTAAATGTCACAGTCCAATAGGTGTACTGCCCCTCTGCGGTCTGGCAGAACCAGCAGCCAACACCCATGCTGGTAAAGCTGGAATTGACGATGTTGGCATAGTGGGCGGGGCTGTTCTGCCAATAGCTGCACACGCTGCTGGCCGAGCCGATAGGCCCTGCCGCGCAGATTTCGCTGCGGGTCGTCATGCCGGAGTGGTCAAACGCACCGCCCGCGACAAAAGACTCACATCGGGCATCTGCCGCCGCGCTCAACCCGCCATCCATTGCCAGTGGGGAAAGCCCTACTGCCGCGCGGATGGCGTTGATGTTTTCCTGCACGGCCCAGTACGCAGAATCCGAACTGTCGATGCTCCACCATTGCTCCGTACCGGCAGCAAGGTCAAACGGCACAGCGCCGTAACTCATGTTGACCTGTGCAGGGGTGTCGGCTACGGATTCCTCAACGGGGGCTTGCGTGGGTGCTGCTGTGGGCATTGGGATGGGGTCTTGTGTGGGTGCAGGGGTTGCAGTTTGCGCAGGGTTGGTGGTTTCAGCAGCTTCTACCGTCTGCGCCGTTTCCTCGGTGGCCGGAGAGATCTCCACCAATGCAGCCGGTTCAGCCGCAAGCGGTTCACTTTCTGCCGCCGCGCACCCGGCCAGCATCAATACCATGCCCAGCATTGCAATCGATTTTTTCATAAAAACTGCTCCTTTCATTTCGGGGTGGTCGCGTATACGATTGCTTTTTCTGCTTATCATCATAGAGATTATCGTTCCTCCTGTCCACGCTGTCGATTGGCTGCTTGACACTGTTGTTCCGGCTCGGTATCGGTCACAATGTCTTTGTCGTTCATATTCAAAAGTCCATCCAATACTGCCAAACGATTGCTTTTTTCAGCAAGCTCTGCGGCCTGTGGAAATGGCCGCTTGACTTCTTCCTCGGCGCTGGCAAGCTGCTGTTCCAACCGCGCTTGCTTGGCTTTAATTTTCTCGATATTCGGCTCAATTCCGTTTGCCAGATTGGAAATGCGGGTAAGATTACCCAGTACATCATTGCCCAATTCGGCGGTATAAGTACCTGCACCAACCAGCTTTACACTGAACACATTGCCAAACACGGCATGAGAAACTTGCAGTGCCAACCCTTTGTAATTGCCGATAGGTACAGGCTTTTCGGTATCAAGAGCAACTCCCAGCAGGCCGAGCAGCGCTTTACCGGCTGGCTCTTTTTCGGTGTAGGTTTTCTCCATCAACTGCATGGAAAAAATGTCTTTGCCTTCTGCATCCTTGTGGGTATGCGCCTGCACGGTAGCGGCATCCGCCGTCAGGTTCACAACCAGTTCTTTGCAGCGCTGAATCTCCTGCGGGAATCCCACGGCGATTTTGTTTTCAAGGTCATAGATTGCCATAAGTTCCGGCAGATTGAAAAAGCGGGCAAAGCGCGTTTTTGTACGGTAGCCTGTTCCTTCGGGAACGAGTTTGTCAAGATGATTTTTGTAAGTTTTCTAAATTCAAATATTTATCCGCTGAAAAATCTCCCAACATCTCGTGTCTGCATATCTCTTGAAACACCGTATTCAAAGGCTTATTCGCACTTTCCGATTGCTTCACATTTACAATAAAAGTGGTTTTGCCTATTCGTGTTGTATAAGATAAAGTGTTTTCTTTCATATAATCCGTTTCTCCTTTTCATAAATTGACTGTGGGGCATTCCGTTTGGAACACCCCACAAATACAGCCTGTTTCATCTGAACATATCAAGAAGTCATTAAGTTGCAAGTACAATGGAAATGGTTATCTTTCCATACCACGCTTGTTTCTTCGTGCCTTGATACGCTCCTGTCTTTCTTTTTCCCTTGCTTCTTTTTCGGCTCGTTCCTGTGCTTCCTTAAAAGAAAAA